>Ga0214921_10002406_pt1 | contig 30474 bp, 30 predicted proteins | sample LL1505_MetaG_FD_177992 | JGI IMG/M metagenome (GOLD analysis project Ga0214921, IMG submission 177992) | Freshwater microbial communities from Lake Lanier, Atlanta, Georgia, United States - LL-1505 | ecosystem: Environmental > Aquatic > Freshwater > Lake | place: USA: Georgia | collected...
CCAGAAGGTTCTGAACCAGAAGGTTCAGAAGGTTCTGATAATATTTCTGATACAAATGGCTCTAATACAGAAGATTCTGAAACAGATAGCTCTGAACTAAATGATACAGATGTTTCTGAAACAGATGTTATAGAAGATTTTGATGTTAAAACAGATGTCTTTACACCGGCATCACTGCCTAAAAAAAATGATTCTGAAATCATGGCTGAATTAAATTCAAATATTATTAATTTTATAATCATTGTATTATTATTATTGTATTATTATTATTTATTAATATATATAATTATTTAGTGGGTAAGGAAGAATATTTATATATTATTATTATTATATATTATTATTATTATTATTATTATTATTATTATTAACCCCCCCCATTAAAATTTTTTGATAGAAGGAACAAAAGCCGAACCTCTGTTTTTACAATTAATGATGCAATCATTAAATACAGATGGAAGATGTGCAGTTATAGTTCCAGATGGAGTATTATTTAATGATGCGAAACTTCATAAATTAACTAGAAAATATCTATGTAATAATGTAAGACTTGCAAAAGTAATATCATTAGAAGATGGATTATTTTTAAATACAGGAGTTAAATCATCTATTTTATATTTTATTAATGATGGGAAAACAACAGAAATAGAGTTTTGTAAAATTAAAATATTAGAAGGAGATATTAATGAAGAATTAATTATTAAAGTTGATATTAAAGACATTGAAAAAAATGATTATTCTTTATTTGTTAATAAATATAATGTTGTAGAAGAAGAAAAAATAGGAGGAATTGAATATAAGAGATTAGGGGATATTTGTGATTTTTTGCTAAAAAGTAAAAGACAAGCAAGTTATGGACAAGAACATGGAAAATATCCTTTTTATACGTCATCTAAAGATTTAACAAAATATTGTGATGAAATTGATTATAAAGATGAAAGTTTAATTATTGGTACAGGTGGTAATGCAAATATTAAAATTAATAAAAATTTTAGTTGTTCTACTGATAATTTTATAGTTAAAAGTAAAAATAATCAAATATTAAATTATTATTTATATTATTGGTTCATAAATAATATGATTAAATTAGAAGAATGTTTTCATGGTTCAACTATAAAACATATTTCTAAAGGAGATTTAGAAAATATTAAAATACCAATCCCTTCATTATCAGTTCAACAACAAATTGTAGAAAGTTTAGATTTATATTATAATACTATTGAATATAATAATAAATTAATAGATAATTATGAGAAAATTAAAAAAGGTATTATTTGGATGAATACGATTAATGTAGATAAACAAAAAATAGAAGATATAGCAACTATTAAAGGTGGTAAAAGATTAGATACTACAGAAAAATATAGTGATGAAATAACTGATTTTTATTATATTCAAGTAACTGAATTTGAAAATATTAATGATGAAAATTATAAAAATATTAATGAAAATATTTATAAGAGATTAATAAATTATAAATTAGAAAGTAATAGTATATTAATATCTATTGCAGGTACAATTGGACGTATAGCATTATATAAATCTAATAAAAAATCTATATTGACTGAAAATGCTGTTAAATTAGTAAATGTTAAAATAAATAATTATTATTTATTTAATATTTTAAAAAGTCAAGAAATTCAAAATAAATTTCAAAATAGTTATAAACAAGCAACTATACCTAAATTATCATTAGATACAATTAGAAATACAAATATACCAATACCATCAAAAGAAATCCAAGAATATATCGTTCAAAAATGTGATTATTATGATAATCTAATAAACACATTAAAACAAGAAAATGAAAAATTACAAAATAATAATATTATAGATGTTATTCTAAAATCTATTACAAATGATGAATTAATTGATAATATAACTAGTGATGAAATAAATGAAACCAACGAACAAAATGAAATTAATACTGTTTCATCATCCGATATTGATTCAGATAATACTCCATCACCTAAACCTGAAAAAAAAGTTAAAAAATCTAAAAAAACTAAATCAAATGAGATTTAAATATATTATTTCTTTATATTATTTATAATATGATATTTATTATTTATTATATTTTATCTTCTATTTTATCTTCTATTTTATCTTCTATTTTTTCAAGATTTTTATCTATATAATTATATAAAAAATCTTTTATTAAATATTTTTTATATTCTTCCTTAATTTCTTCTAATTTAAAATAATCTTCCATTAGTTTAAGATTTTTATCACTTTGTTTTAACATAATTATTGATCTTAAACAACTTGGTGTTAATAAAATAGTTTCATTCTTACTTTTTAAATTTTTTTTATCTTTTTTTATTTTATAATCTTTTTTTTCTTTATAATTATTAAATAAATATTTTTTCAAATCATTTTTTTTATAATCAGTCCATTTTATTATTTTTTCTAAATTAATTAGATTAGTTAGACAATTATAATTAATTAAAAAAAAATCATCTATAAACTCATGATTAATATCACTATGATTTTTTAAATAATCAGTTAATGTTATTAATTTAGTAAAATCCATTATATATATATATATAGAAAAAAATATTTTTAAATCAAATGAGATTTAAAAATATTTTTCTTTATTATTTATAATATGATATTTATTAGTTTTTTTTATAAAATAGAAAATGATCCAAGAATATATTATGGTAAATATTATAGTGATAAAATTTTACAAGATCATGATGGTTTAGATTTATTAATTGAAGATATAGTTTTATTTGGATTAAATAAGTTCAGAAAACAAAAAAATTATTTAGAATTAAAATCAAAAGATATCTATATTGGAATTTTATCGATATCTGAAGAGAAAATAATCCCAATATTATCAAGTCCTAAAGAAATAAGTTGTTTTAATTTTTATTATCATAATAATAAAATATATGTTAATGGTAGATTAATATGGGATTAATTATAAAAATTGATAAAAAATATCATTAATAAATTTAAGTTTAAATTTATTAATGGCTGAATTTATTCAAAATTATAATTTTAATAGTTTATATATATGTTTATTATTATTAATATATAATATATGGAAATCTAATTATGAATATATAAATATAATTTTAAATAAATTATATTTATTAAATTATATATCACTAATAATAATTATTAATATTATAGGATTATATTTATTTTTGAAAAATTTATCATTTGAAATAAATATAAAATGGACAATAAAATATAAATAATTTTATTTTATAATAACTTGTTAGATTTATTTTATATTATCTACATATTGTTTTAATATATAATAATTTTATTGATTATATTATTACACTCTAAAAATATGTTTTGTGTCACTTAAAATTAAATTATTAAGATATTACTATTATATTTAATAACATATAAAAATATAATATATAATTAGTTAAATATTATACACTCAAAACATATTTTTTAAGTTTTTTTTTAAGGTGTAATATAAAAAAATAATAGAATTATATTTTATTTTTTTATATTAAACACTTTCTGTATTATTAATACTATTAAAGGAACTCCTGTAACCATTAAACACCAAAATTCACCAATATTTTTCTGAAATTTAAATATACTTATTAGTAAAAATAAATAACATATAATAAATGAAATAAATATATTTGTATTTTGATAATAATTAATTATAGTTATAAATTTTATTAATAAATAAAATATAATTATATTTTTATTCCATGTCCATGTTAAATGTCCTTTATTATTTACTCGAACACATAAATTATTTTTATCTTGTATATAATAATAATATTTATATATTATATATATTGCATATAAAATATTACATAAAATTATTATATTAATTGGTATAATAATATTTGGTTTTGCAAAAATATATAATAATACAAAAAATACTATTGGTTGTAAATGATTCAATAAAGGACCTATTAATGAACCTAAATTATTTAATCCATTTATACATAATATATCTGACCAAATAAAATATTCTACTAATTGCATTAATGAAACAAAAATATAAAATACACCAATAGATAGATTAGAATAAAAACTTTCTTTATTACCAAAAGATATTAATCCTATACTTGTTATTATACCAAATAAAAATGATATTAAAGATAGCTTTTTTGAATAACACATATAATAATAATTATAATAGAATTATATTTTATTTTTTTATATCAAATATTTTCTGTATAATTAATACTATTAAAGGAACTCCGGTAACCATTAAACACCAAAATTCACCAATATTTTTCTTAAATTTAAATATACTTATTAGTAAAAATAAATAACTTGTAATAAATGATATTAATATATTTGTATTTTGATAATAATTAATAATAATAATAAAATTTATTATAAAATAAAATATATAATAATAATTCTGTTTCCATGACCACTCTAAATGTCCTTCATTATTTACTCCAACACATAAATTATCTTTATCTTTTACATAATAATAATATTTATAAATTATATATAATATATATAAGATATTACATATAATAATTATATTTATTGGGATAATTATTTTTGGTTTAACAAAAATATATAATAATATAAAAAATATAACTGGTTGTATATGATTTAATATAGGACCTATTAATGAACCTAATTTATTTAATCCATTTATACATAATATATCTGACCAAATAAAATATTCTACTAATTGCATAAATGATACAAAAATATAAAATATACCAATAGATAGATTAGAATAAAAACTTTTTTTATTACCAAAAGATATTAATCCTATACTTGTTATTATACCAAATAAAAATGATATTAAAGATATTTTTTTTGAATAACACATATTATAATAAAAATAGATTATTTTAAAAAATTTAAGCATTATTTTTCAAAAAATAAAAATATTTTTTTTAATAAAATATTTTATTATTAATTAATATTAATTTAAGATTTAAATATTAATATATAATATTAATATTTAAACTAGATTTAAATTAGATTAATATAATATTACTATATAATACAAATTTATATAGTAAAAAAATTGATTTTTATATATATAAATATATAATAATATAATTATATAAATGTCAAAAGTTCAAGATATTGTTAATTATATTAATGTTACTCTTACTCATAATATAGTATATGATGATAAAATAGATATTAATTTAATTAATGATCGAGTATATCAAGGATTAACAGATGATTGGACTTATGAAGATGTATGTACATTAATATTAAATGTTTGTGATGATTTGTCATCATTACATTATAAATATTCTGAATATGGAGCAAAAATTTTATATAAAATAATTAATGATACTTTTATAGATTTAAATTTATATTCATTTTCTGATAAAGTTAATTATATTAATGATAAACTACCAAAGTATTTAAATCAAGATTATGTTAATTTTGTTAAATATAATTCTGAATTTTTAAATGAATTAATAAACGAAAAAAACTCTCTACCATCATTTATGGATTTATTTGGTTATAAAACTTTAATTGGTTCATATTTAATTAAAGTTGATGAAAAAATTATAGAAAATCCATCTGATTTATATTTGAGAGTTGCTATTTCAATTCATTTTAGATCAAATGATGAAAATAAATTAGAATTAATTGAAAAATCATTCAATTTAATGTATGATGGATATTTTACACATGCAACACCAACTTTATTTAATGCTGGAACAAATTTTGAACAATTATCATCATGTTTCTTATTAGGAACTGAAGATTCATTAGATGGAATTTTTAAAACATTTCACGATGCTGGGAAAATTTCAAAATGGTCTGGAGGTATTGGAATTCATGTTTCAAATATTAGATCAAGAGGTTCTAAAATATTATCAACTAATGGAGAATCTTCTGGTTTAATTCCAATGTTAAAAGTATATAATGAAATTGGAAGATATATTAATCAAGGAGGTCGAGGAAAAAAAAGACCTGGTGCTATTGCAATTTATTTAGAACCATGGCATAGTGATATTGAAGAATTTTTAGAATTAAAATTAAATACAGGTTCAGAAGAGAGTAGAGCTCGAGATTTATTTTTAGCATTATGGATTCCAGATTTATTTATGAAACAATTAGAAATAAATGGAGATTGGTATTTAATGTGTCCAAATGAATGTCCAGGATTAAATGAAGTCTATGGTGAAGAATTTGAGACATTATACTGGCAATATGTAGAAGAAGGTAAATATAGTAAAAAGATTAAAGCCAATGATATATTTGTTAAAATTTCAATATCATTATCAGAAACTGGAGTTCCATATATTTTATTCAAGGATAATATTAATAAAAAATCTAATCAGTCTAATATTGGAACAATTAAATCTTCTAATTTATGTGCGGAAATATTACAAGTATCAGATAATACTACATATGCTGTATGTAATTTAGCATCTATTGCAATTAATAAATTTTATAAAGATAATGTTTATGATTATGAAAAATTAAAAGAAGTATCGAAAGTTTTAACTAGAAATTTAAATAATATTATAGATATTAATTATTATCCTACAGATGAATCATATAAATCAAATAATACAACTAGACCAATCGGTATTGGTATTCAAGGTTTAGGAAATTTATTATTAGAAATGAGAATACCATATGAAACAGAACAGGCATTAGAAATTGAGAGAAATATAATGGAAACAATATATTATGGAGCAATTGAAGAATCAATTCAATTATCAAGAGAAAATGGTCCATATAAAAAATTTGATGGATCTTTATTTTCTCAAGGTAAATTTCAATTTGATTTATGGGATGATAAACATGATAAGATGTGGGATTGGGATAAATTAAGAACTTTAATTCTTGAAAATGGAATAAGAAATTCATTATTAACAGCATTAATGCCAACAGCATCAACCTCACAAATTTTAGGCAATATGGAATGTTTTGAACCAATTACATCTAATATTTATACAAGAAAAACTGCAGTAGGATTATTTAAAATTGTAAATAAACATTTAGTTAAAGACTTGGAAAAATTAAATTTATGGAATGAAGAAATTAAAAATAAAATTATTATAAATAATGGTTCAATTCAAAAAATCGATTCTATTCCTCAAGAATTAAAAGAATTATATAAAACTGTTTGGGAAATTAAACAAAAATGGATGATAGATCATGCATTAGCTAGAGGACCTTTTATTGATCAATCTCAATCAATGAATCTCTATTTTGAGAAAATAGAGATAAATAAAGTAAAATCCGCATTATTTTATGGATGGAAGAAAGGAATTAAAACAGGATGTTATTATATGAGGTCAATGCCTGCTAGCAATGCATCTTCAATTATAGAAGATGAAAAAGAATGTTTAACATGTTCAGCTTAAAAATTAAATCATCAATAAATAAAAAGATATATATGGGTTTTAATTTAACTTATTTTATTATATTTAAAAATTGAATATAAATATGTATATAAATGCCATTAGAGTAATGATATCGGGGGGGGGGGAAATATCAAAAAAAAGAAAACATCCACAATTATAAATAAAATTTATGAAAATATAATTTTATTTACAATTGTGAATGCTTTCTTTTTTTTGATTCATAAATATCTAAAAATTTGCTGTTTTATTACAGATAGATCGTTTGTTGTTAAATTATACTAATTAATATTTTAATTGATATAATCTACCAAAAGATTTCATAATAAAACAAAACAAATTTTAAGTATTATATATAAATTATTAATAATATTTTAAATTCTTTTTTTTGTATATATAGTAATATATATTTATTTTTATAAATTAAACGTAAATAAACTAAAACAAACATAACCATATAAAAAACAATGTTGATATTTTAACTAAATATTTATTCTAAAATTGCTAGATCTATTATTATTCGATTATTATTATCATTATAATTAAATAAATAGTGTAATAGTCCCATATATACAAAGTTCATATAATTTTTTTATCTTTTCTTGTGTAAATTCTATTATATGCTTTTAGAGATGCAAATAAATAAATAAAGTAAAATCCGCATTATTTCATGGATGAAAGAAAGGAATTAAAACAGAATGTTATTATATGAGGTCAATGCCTGCTAGCATGGATGAAAGAAAGGAATTAAAACAGAATGTTATTATATGAGGTCAATGCCTGCTAGCAATGCATCATCAATTATTGAAGATGAAAAAGAATGTTTAACATGTTCAGCATAATTAAAAAATAATGTATTTTTAAATTAATTATAATAATTAATTATACACCTAAAATTAGTTTTACACTAATACGTAATACTAAACACTAATTAGAACTGGTTATATTAGATATATCCTATATTAAATAAAAATTAATTAAATAATAAAAGAGTATTATAATAAATAAATAGTTAATTATAATATTATTATATATTTTTTATATTGTATAAAAATTGAAATAAAAATTTTATATTATTTTCATTAGTTTTATATTTGTCGTTCGTGTAAATATTATTAGTGTAGAGAATAGGACTATAACATTTACATGAACATCATCCAATCATTATTTTGATTTACATTTAATCAAGATTTACATTTTTAAATTTATCATCTAAACATTTAAACATTTAGCTACAAAAAATCTTCAAATCCATTAATGGAAAATAAATCATCCTTTCTGTACAATTTCATATATATATATATTCTTTCTTTCTATTCCATATATTTGCTTACATTACAGTCAAAAACATTAACAAACAATCAAATACATTAACAAACTACTATCTATTATCTTTCTAATGCTTTCTATATCTATTCACGATTTCAAATAACATCTATTCTCATTTATAAATAGGAATAGATATTGTTTTATAATTTTTTTAATTTATAAAATGCATGTACCTATGAAATATTTTATTTTTAATATTTTTATCAAGTTCTGTATATAATCTGTATTTTTTAATTAGGGATAAAAATTGTATCTCATCAAAATCTATTTGTTCTATTTAATTTTTAAGTAATTTTTAATTATTCTAATAACACATACAGTTTTAGCTTTACTATTACTATATCTATTACCATCTCTTTTAATAATACATTGAACCAATACTTTCAAAATAAAATTTAATTAAGAATCCAGAAAATTTATTTATTTTTTTAATATATAAACTAGTATCTTTATATATAATTATAACCTCTTTAAATGAATTTATAATTATATTTTTTTCTTTAAAAATACTATTAAAGAGCAAAAAATTTTAAATGATATTATATCAATTTTTTGTGTATATAATTTTTATTAAACATATATTATGCTTTAATAATTATATATTTTTTATATTAACATAACTACATTAAAAAAAATTGAAAAAATTTATATCATTTCCATTAATATTATATCTACTGTCAGGCGTAAGCCTGACTGTAAATATTGCTTAAATTGTTTATATCTGTATAATATATTGATTAAATTGTTTATATCTGTATAATATATTGATTAAATTGTTTATATCTGTATAATATATTGATTAAATTGTTTATATCTATATATATTGTTCATATTTATTTGTGAGACTATTAGTCCCACATTAATTTACATAAATATTTGTTTGTGGGAATAAGTCTCACATTATTTTACATTATTATTTGACATGTGTAAGAGTTATAAATCCATATTAGTTGATGCAAGGGTAATAATCAACGATATATAACTTTTGGTATTTTAAATGTTTTGCACAGGTCTAAAAACTATAAGATCGACATTAACACCTATTCTTCGGATTTTTAATCCAATACAATCACAATATTTACAACATTCACAAAATTATATAATACATATTCACACCTATTCTTCTCGGATTTTTAATCCAATACAATCACAACATTCACAACATTCACAAAATTATATAATACATATTCCCATTTATAAATAGGAATAGATATTGTTTTGTAATTTTTTTTTTAATTTATTAAAAGCATCACTCCTATGAGATATTTTATTTTTAATATTTTCATCAAGTTCTGCATATGATTTTCCATTATGAATAGAATAATCTGTATTTTTTAAATTAGGAATAAAAACTGGATCCCAACCAAATCCATTTGTTCCATTTAATTTTTTAGCAATTTTACCATTTCTTTTTCCAATAATAGATTTTTTTATTTTTCCATTTTTAATTATTCCAATAACACATACAGTTTTAGCCCTACTATTACCATCTCTTTTAATAATACCTTCAGAACCAATACTTTCAAAATAAAATTTAATTAAAGCTCCGGGAAATTCATTCATTTTTTTAATATATAAACCTGTATCTTCGCATATAATTATAACATCTTTTAATGAATTTATAATTATATTTTTTTCTTTAAATTTTTCTTTAATCAAATCTAAATTTTTTTTTGATAATTCTAAAGCAGATTTTATTTTTTCATTGATAACTTTATCAACATTTATTGATTGAATTTCAGGTAAATCTAATTTAAGATTAATAACAGTATAATTATCTAATCCTAAAATTTCTTGTACTTCTTTTCTTTTTCCTTCATTACTAGTAATAAAAACTATATTTTTCATTAATATATAAAAATAAATTTATTTTTATATATTTTTAATTTATTTATATAAAATTTAAAAAATAATATCAGAATATTCTAAATAATCATCACACAAAGGAATCCATTTTTTAAATTTTTCTGATTTTAAACAATTAACTTTTACGATATTTTTATCTTTAAAAATAGTTCTAAAATAATGTGATGTTTTTATATTTGGGATATGAGCAATACCATTTGATTTTTTTGTTAAATCAGTATATAATTCATATACATCAGGCAAGTTAGTTTTTTTCATAAATAATTCATTTTCTTTTTTATTAGAAATTGATTTTTGAATAACATTTTTATGTTTTAAATCTTCAAATTCTTGATCATTCGTGTATATATAATATTTATTAGAAAATTCTGGTAAAAATATTAAACCATTAATTTTTAATTCTGATATTTTTAATTTATTAAATAACAAATCAGGTACTTCAGAATAATCATACAATTTACATATTTTAAATATAATTTGTTCTTTTATTTTAATTTTATTTATTAATAAATTTAAATTATCTAATTTTATTTTTAAATTAATATTTTGAACATTATTTCCTTCCATATAATAAACTTCATATATATTATATATATTTTTATCAGAAATAATTTTACCATCTAATAATGTATTATTATAATAACTATTTGGTATATCTAAATTACAATCAATTGTATATAGTTTTAAATCATTTAAAATATTTTGTTGTACAAAATATTTTAATTCTTTTTTAGAAATAAAAATATTAAATTTTTTATTATTTATCATACACATAAAAAATAAAAAATTATTACCTTGAAAATGTGCAATTACATAATGTTTTATTTTAAGTAATTCATCTAAATGATTTTTTTGATTTATAATCTGATATTTAATTTTTTGTAAATTTATTAAACTATATAATTTGGTTAAAACAGGAGTATAATATTCTTTTGATAATTTAGTTAACATTATTTATATAATATTATATAATTGTTTATATAATAATAATTCAATTTTTTTAATTTAATATATATTTATAATGTTAAATAATATTATATAATGAAAATTTTTTTAATTTGTAATATTATTATATTAATTCTTATAAGTATATTTATATATTCTAAATTTAATATGTTGCAAAATTAGTATAACCTAATTTTGTTGGATTTTCATGTATAGAGTAAAAATTATTATTCTCATCATTATTATATGTTTGTAAATGTTCTATTTTTCCAAAAATAATTCTAGAATCATCAACTAAATTATCATATATATCTCCAATAGTCATATTATCTATATTATTATCTACTATATTATCTTTAAATTCTTGAATACGTATATTATCATATGTATTAGTAATTTCAGGAAATTTTATTTGATCTTGAGAATTTTTAAGATCAGATAAATAATTTATAATTTTAGATGATATATTATCATCAAATTCATTTATATCATTAGTATAATTTTCATATATATTAGATTCGCAAATATTATCAGATTTTATAATATCAATAATAATATCATCATTCCAAGATACAGATTTTTTTTTTTTTAATATATTTAATGTTTCTTTAACAGAATTATTATTATAATATTTCTTGTAATTAATATATATTAATATTATTAATATCAGTGTTAAAAATAATATGATATTCATATAATTATAAAAAATATATTATTTTTTTATAATATATATTATAATATACATTTAGTTTTAGTATCATTAACAGTTACAATTAAATTATTATTATAAAATAAATATATATGAATTAAAATTCCACTAATTATTCCAAATATGACTATATAAAAATATTTCATTATAATATTATAATCGAATATTTTTTAACATTTTTTATTAATTTTATATATTATTTCATATTTTGGTGATAATATATATAGAATAAATAATGTTAAACATAGAGATACTATATATACATATATATCTGACATTATATATATAAATTAGATATTAAATTATAATAAAAATTGAAAGTATTATTTATTTAAAGATAATATAATATATAAACATTAATAATGACATCAGAGAGGAAACATGTTTTAAAAAATATTAAAATAACTCAAAATGTCTTAACAAAAGAAAAAAAATATAATAAAGAATTTATATATAATTACAAATTAATAAATAAAGAACAATCAGTATCATTTGAATTATCAAATATTTTTGATAAAATAAATGAAATGTTTAAATCATCTACACAATATTTAGAATCAAAGAAGAAAATTAATTATAATCAAAATAATCATAATAAGTGGGAATTTAAAAGTACGGATGAGAAATCTGTTATTAATGTAATTAGTAGTAATTTAAATAAAATTACATTTTTAAATTATGAACATATTTTAAATGAAATAAAAACTCAAGAAATTATATTATATAATGATCTAGATATTATAACAGAAAAAATTATTAGTAAATGTTTAAATGAAACAGATTTTTTAAATTTATATGTTAAATTAATAACAGATATAATTTATAATTTAAAATGGATTGTAGATGATAAAAATATGATTCCTATTACATTTAGAAGAATATTATTAAATTATTTAGAATCATATTTTACAAAATTAATAAATGATATTAAGAATATAAATAGTAAAAATGATAATGATTATATAATTGATTATAAAATTAAAAAAAATTTAATTTTATTAATAACAAAATTATATATTAATAAAATAATTGGTAATCAATTAATAAGATATGTATTTAAAAATTTAGAAAATGCATATAATGAAAATAAAAAAGAACAATATTTAGAATTTTGGTTAATAATTTTAAATGGTATAATTGAAATATGGAATACAAATGAAAAACAATATTTAAACGAACAAATAGAATATATTATTGATAAAAGAGATAAAATATCATTAAGAATTAAATTTATGATAGATAATGAAATTAATTTTTTAAAAAAAATTAATAATAATAATGATGATTCTAATAATAATAATAATAATAATAATGATGATAATGATGATAATGATGATAATGATGATAATAATAAAGATGATAATCAAGAAATAAAAAATATATATAATGATAATAATTATGAAATATTAATTTTATCTAGTGATGAATATGAGAATTATGAATCATGGTTTAATGATATAAATAATGATATATTAGATAAAGATAAATTCTTATCTGCTATCTTATTATTTACATATTATAAAAAAAATTTTATTGATATAATTAAAGGAATACTAGAATTTTTTATAAAGATTAAATATTATACTAGAAATGATATTAATTTAAAAATAGAACAAATTATTATAGATAATGATTTATCTGAATATGTATATTATCAAAAACATTTAGATGAATATATAAAAATTTAATTATTTTTTTATAAAACTAAATTTAATAATTTAATTATATAAATTATTAAATAAACAAATAATAATTTTATGTAATCAATCATAATATTTCAAATTTAAATTTATATATTTTTAGTTATTGTATAAAATTTGAAAATTTAAATTATTATAATAATTTAAAACAGTATTAATATAATAATATTAATGAATTATAATAATATTTATAAATTTTCAAAAGAATTAGATTCAATTAAAAAAAAAATAGATTCTAATAAATTACCATTAATTGATAAATATAGACCTAAAAATTTTAAATCTATTATATTAAATGATATTATTAAAAATAAAATTTCAACTATAATAGATTTAAATATAATTCCTAATTTAATGATTATTGGTCCATCTGGAACAGGTAAAACATCATTAATGATGATAATAGCAAAAAAGTTATTAGGAATAAAATATTCAGATGGAGTTTTAAATTTAAATGCATCTGATAATAGGGGTTTAGATTATTTAAATAATACAATAATGTATTTTTGTAAAAAAAAATTAGTAGATAAAGATGGTATAATTATTCCAAAAATTATTATTATGGATGAAGCAGATAATATAACTAAAAAAGCTCAGAATATGATAGTTAATATGATAGAAGAATATTGTAAACATACAAGATTTGCATTTATATGTAATGAGTCATCAAAATTAATAGAATCTATTCAATCAAGATGTTTAATTATATATGTATCTCCATTAAAAACAAATGTTATATTTGAACATTTAAAAAAAATTTGTGTCTTAGAAAATATTAAATATAATGATGAAGGTTTACAAATGATAGTATCAAATTGTAAAGGTGATTTAAGAGCATCTATTAATCTATTAGATTCAATATATAATGGATTTTCAAATATTACACCAGAAAATATTCAAAAATTATCATTTGAACCTAGTCCTAGAAAGATAATAAATTTAATTCAAGAATGTGCATCAAGAAATTTATTTAAAAGTATAGAAATAATAAATGAATTAAAAACTGAAGGATATTGTGGATCAGATATTCTTTTAATAATGATAAATATATTAAAAGAAGTAGAAATTGAAGAAGAAATTAGAATAAAATATATAGAAATAATATCAGAATTTTATACAAAAATTTCTGATGGATTAGATACAATGTTACAATTATATGGTTGTATTAGTAAAATTATTTTATTATAATAATTAAATAATTTTATAAATTTTGATATATTAATTAAATAATTTGATTTTTAAATATAATAAGTTTAGTTAGTTTATAATCTTAAAATCCGAGCTTTAAATATATTTAAATTTACGTACAAAGATTTGATTTTGCAATTCGTCACCTAAAATATTATTACTTTGTTTTATACCATGTTTAATAGATCGTTTTAAATTATCACCATACCAAAATTCTCCATTAGATTGCAACCCAAAAATCCAAGCCTTATCGCCCAAATTATTAGCTATGATTATTGCTTCTTCTATTGATGAAACATTACCAGCTCTATATGGTAATGCTCTATCAAAAGAATCAGCAAAACCTCCTAAATACTCGTAATTATTTCTAATATATATATTATTTTGTAATCCCATACCTAAAATAGATTTAGGTCCATTATAAATTCCATCTTTTTTTACAATTGTTAAATTATTTATATTATTATTATCTGGATACCAAAATTCTCCATTATATTGTAAACCAAAAATATTTATATTATTTGACCATGCATGACTTATTGCTTGATCCATATTTTTGACATTTGTGTCTTTTTTTAGTGGTAAAGGTCTAGTTTGATCTATATAATAACCATATAATATATATAATGGTATACTTTTATTACTAATAAAATGTTCAATATCTTTATTATTTGTAATAACATCATAATCACCTATAGTTGAAAAAAAATAAGAATTATTCATATATATATATATATATATATATATTTATTATTATATTAAATTATTATATTAAATATTTGTACCAATTTTATTATTGATAAATTCAATAATATGATTTAGACTTCTATCACCAGAATATTTATGAATTGTATCATTAATTAATAATATTGTTGGATATCCATCAATAATTCGTATTTTTTTACATAAATTTTCATTTTCAACACATGATATTTTTGTTATATTAATTTTATCTGATGGTATTAATTCTTCAATTTGTTTCCAAATAGGCATTAATAGTTTACAATAACCACACCATTCTGCATAAAATAATATTAATGATGGGAGTTTATCATTTAATTTTATGATTTTATTAACTTGAACATTATTAGTTTCATTATTAATTAAAATATTATCTAACTCATTATTATCCATATCATTAATTACATCATCATCTTTTATATAATTATCATCTATATAATAATCAATTTCATCATTATTTAAATTACTATTTAATTCATTTATAATAGTGATAATATTATAATTAATAACTTCCAAGTCTGAAAGAACTTCTAATTTATTATTTTCTTGAGAATCTTTTAAATTTAATATATATTCAATTATTTTTCCGTGTAAATTTTTAATATTATTTAACATTTTATTCATATTTGTCTTATCATTATTTTTTTTATATTCAAAAAAATATTTTTTAAAAATATTAATTCTATTTAAATAATCCATATATAATTATATTATAAAAAAAATAATTTATATAAATAATTTATATAAATTATTTATATAAATTATTTATATAATTATTTATATAATATAATTATAATGAATAAAGAATTTGTAATTACAAAAAAATATAATAATAATAATAATGAAATTTTTAATCCTTTTTATTTAGATATTATTAAAAAAAGAGGTTCTATTATTTTATCTAATAATAATGATTTATTAAATCAAGACACATTGATTACAAATAAAAATGTTACTAATATTATATCTGATATTAATGAATTAGAAAATTTATTTTTTGATTATAATTATATGTTATTAGCTAATTTTAATATAAAAAATGTAAATGATATATTTGATAATTTAATGGATATAATAAATTATAATAATAATATAGAAACAATTGATATAATTTTTACAATGATTCTTTATAATTATAAAGATCAATTTAAAGATATATTAAATATAGATAAATTAATAAATATATATAAAATGTATCTAAAATATGATGATATTAATTATAAAAAAATTTTTGAAATAATTAAAGATAATTTTAATAAAGAAGATATAGATATATATATACATTATAATATTTATAAACAATATTATGATTATCATATAACTACTATATATAATATAAAAAAAATAGATGATATATATGATGTATTAATTAAATTAATAGATGATAAAAATAATATTATTGATAATTTATTAAATTTTATATTAGAAAAATATGCAAAAGATTTTGATAAAAATAATATTGATAAATTAATAGATATATATAAAAAATATTTAAATGATAATGATATTAATTATAAAAAAATATATAAAATAATTGAAGATAATTTATCAGATAATTTTGGTACTGATGATTATAAACATAGAGATATTATTAATAAACTAAAATTTAAAAATATTATTAAATAAATATCTATATTAATTATTATATAATGTTGAGAACATTTATTGATTTAAATGGTAATATTCAATACATACCAAATACAAGTGATTATTCTAATTCTATATATGCTAATTCATTTTATACAAATAATTTAATACAAAATAATTTACTTGATCCTATTTCATATTATGCACCAAGACCAATTTTTTATACAAACTCATCAATCGTAGATGTTAATGATGATCCAGATTTAAGAAAAAAAATATGTAGAAATATATATGATAAATATGTAAATGTGTGGTTACCATTTTCATTTACAAAATTACAAAAATATTTAATAAATACAGATGGAGATATAAATTTTATAAAAAATATGAAAGAATATGAACAAGAAGAAAAAATAGATGATTTAAAAATAGATTTTATATTAAATAATGTATTTGGGAAACATGAAGTAGTTAAATTTTTAGATAAATTTGTTAGAAATAATAATGTGAATTGGTATGATTTAAAATCTAAACATATGGATTCTATTAAAGAAGAATTATATAATAAATTAAAAAATCATATGAAAAAAATTGTTATAGAAAAATTATAAATTATAGAAAAATTATAAATTATAAATTTTATTTATATTAGTTATTATATTTGTAACACTATTTGTATTTTTTTTATGAAATTCAATATCAAAATTATTATTATTATTAATTTTTATCACAGAAGACCAAGAATGTATTAAACACTTATCATAAGTATCAGTATAATTTGAATAATTTCTAATTTTATTATTACCCAATAAACTTGCTAATATGCTAAAAGTACTATATTTAACACCTTGTAAAATTTCTTTACATTTTGATAAACAAAACATATCTAAAATACTATTATAATTAGAATAATTATTTTCATTATAATAATCAATATCTAATATTTTTATTACTTTATTATTTTTATTTGCAATATTCATTATAATATTAGATATTTCTTCTTTCCAATTATCATCTTCACTAACAATTAAAAATATTGGTTCTTGTTCAGATATAATTATATTTTCTATATCTTCTAATAATTTATTTGTAATTATTATAAATTCATCTATTAAATTTTCATGTCTAATATCACATGTTTTTTTATTAACTTTATCACTTTTTCTTAAATGAATACCATATGCATTTTCTATATTAATTGGTATTTTTGATAAAATAATTTCAGAAGGGTTTATTATTTTTTTAGCATATTTAATAAAATCATTAGATATTTGTTCAAATGTTAATTCAGGTAAAAATTGTTTGATAAATTCATAAACTTTATAAGGACATATAGATGATGATGGATTTGGTGATTTTACATAAAAATCACATTTATCATCAGAAATTATTATTTCATTAAAGTTAATTAAACGAGTATCATAATTATTATTTCCCCATGGGAAAATGCCATTACAACAAAATGAAATATTAGGTTTATAATTAAGATATTTACACAATATATAAAATCCTATTAAATCCAATAATTTATCACCCAAACCATTTAGTAATTTAATATTAACATTATTACTCATTATATTATATTATATAATATTTATATTATTAAATATAATATAATTTTAAAATAAGAATTATTAATAATTATTTAAATAATTATTAATATTTAAAAATAGTAATGGCTGACGCATATAATGAATATTTTTCAAATCAAGAAAAATATACAAAAATATATGGAAAGTTGAGTTTATTTATAATGCAAGTTGGGTCTTTTTTTGAAGCTTATCAAACAATAGATGAAGGTTATGATTTACAATTAATTTCAAATATATTAAATATTTCGGTTACTAAAAAAAATAAATCAATAATATCAATTGATAGAAAAAATCCATATATGTTAGGATTTCCATGTGTTGCTCTTCAAAAATATATTAAAATATTAATTGATAATGGTTATACTATTATTGTTATGGAACAAGTATCTCCAGCTCCTAAACCTAGAAGAGAAATTACAGGAATTTATTCACCGTCTACATATATTAATGAAATATCAAAACCAGATTCTAATTTTTTATTAACAATTTTTTTAGAAGAAATTAATTCTAATAAAAAAAATAAAATATATATGGCTGGATTATCATTAATTGAAGCATCAACCGGATATATAAAAATTCACGAAACATTTTCATCTAAAGATGATGAAAAAATTTCATTAGATGAAATTGTTAAATTTATTAATTCATTTTCACCAACTGAAATATTATTAGTATCAAATAATATTCAAACTAATATAAATGAAATTATTTTATATTTAGAACTCCATGATAAAAAATTTATTCATAAAACATTAAATGATATTAAAAATATGAAAGGTTATAATAATTTTCAAAATATATCTTATCAAAGTACTTTATTAAAAAAAATATATAAAATTAATACTTGTCCTATAGATTATTTAAATTTAGAAACATATACATTAGGAAGAGATGCATTTATATTATCATTATTATATTTATCAGATCATAATTCAAATTTATTAACAAATTTATCTAAACCTGAGATATATATTAAAGAAGATAAAATGCATCTTGGAAATAATCCAATATATCAATTAGATGTTTTTGCTAAAGATGATAAAACATTATTTTCAATTGAAAATTCATATAAATGTTTATTTGATATTATTAATAAAACATTAACACCTATGGGAAGAAGATATTTAAAAAATGTTTTAATAGAGCCTTTAATTAATTGTAAAATAATAAATTTTAAATATGATATTATAGAAAATTTACAAAAAACATATAATACATTTGAGCAAGTATTATCAGAAATTAAAGATGTTGAAAGATTAGATCGAAAAATTAATTTAAAAAATATTAATCCAATAGAGTTTTATCAATGGATATTATTTCAGGAAAATGCATTAAAATTAGTTAATTTAATATATTCAGATAAGATATTAACTAATTTATTAAATAATGTTGAAAGTGTTAAGATTGCTATTTTAAAAAAAAAATTAGAAAATTTAATTAAATATTTAAATGAAACATTCGAGATTGATCAATTAGAAAAATATTTATTAAATGATATTACAGGTAATATATTTATTAAAGGAAAATATGTTGAAATTGATGAATTACAAAATTCAATAGAAATATGTACTAATTTTATGCATAAATTAGCTGAATTTTTTGATTCTATTTTAAAAGATAAAACTAATAAAAAATCAGATGATCAATTTATTAAAATAGATTCTAATGATAGAGATGGATATTATTTAATATTATCTAATAAAAGAGCAGAAGTTTTGCAAACTGAATTAAAAAAAAGTGATAAAATATCAATTACAATAGGTTCAAAAATAATTAATATAAAAACATCATCTATAAATTTTATAAAACCTGTAAAAGGTTCAAATACAAAAGTATTTTGTAATGAAATTAAACAGAAATCTGATAAAATAAATGAATATATGGATGAAATTAAAATAATGTTAAAAGAAAAATTTATAGAAGAATTAAGTAAATTATCAGATATGTATGAAATTAATATTATAACAAATTTTATTGGTCATTTTGATTTTCTATTATCAGGGGCTAAAGTTGCAAATAAATTTTATTATAATAAACCTATTATTAATAATAAATATGATAAAAAATCATATTTTATTGCGAAAGATTTAAGACATCCAATTGTTGAACGAATTAATACTGATATTGAATTTATTCCTACTGATATTGAATTAGGAACAGAAAAACAAGATGGTATTCTATTATTTGGTTTAAATTCTGCAGGAAAATCTACATTACAAAAAGCAATAGGTTTAAGTGTATTATTAGCTCAAATTGGATATTTTGTCCCAGCATCAAATTTTGAGTATTATCCATATAATTCAATGTTAACACGAATTTCATCTAATGATAATTTATTTAAAGGATTATCTGCTTTTACATTAGAAGTTTCAGAATTAACAGCTATTTTAAAAAGAAATTCTAGAAATACATTAATTATAGCAGATGAAATTTGTAAAGGAACAGAACATCATTCATCATTAATCATAGTTATGACGATTATCAAGATGTTATCAGAATCACAAACATCATTTATAACAGCAACACATTTGCATGATATATGTAATTTTAAAGAATTAAGTCAGCTAAAAAATATATCAAAATATTATTTACATGTAGAATATGATGAAAAAAATAATAAATTAATTTATGATAGAAAACTTCATGAAGGTTCTGGATCAAATTTTTATGGTTTATTAGTTGCAAAATGTTTAATTAATGATAAAACATTTACAGATTATTCAAATATTATATCAAAAGATTTAAAAGTATCAGATATATCATCAGATAAAAAATCTAGATATAATAATAAATTGTATGTTCAAAAATGTCAGATATGTAATAAAATACCATTAGAAAATGAAATACCATTAGAAACACATCATATAAATTTTCAAAAAGATTGTGATAATAATGGATTAATTAATAATAAAAAATATATACATAAAAATCATATGAGTAATTTAACTATATTATGTCATAAATGTCATGATAAAATAGATACCGGTTTATTAAAAATAGATGGATATAAAGAAACATCTAATGGTCAGGAATTAAATTATAAAAATTTATTAGAAATAGATAATAAATTAAATAAAAAAATAGAAAAAACTTTAAAGAAAATTAAAAATTAATTTAATATATTATCCAAATATATTAAATTAACAACTAATTATTTCCCAATCAGTTTCATAATTATTTTTACAAAATTCTATATCACTAATTCTTTTTTCATCAAAACTTGGATCAATAATATCTTTTTCAATCCAATAAATTTCTCCTGATTCTAAATCTGTATATTTATTAATTAATATAGATGAATATTCATCATGATAATTTGAACAATAATTACGAGCATATGATCCATAATAATTTTTTTGTTTAATTAAATCATTTATAGCTTCTATTTGTCCTGCTTGTTCTAAATTCTCATTATACCAAGAACAATTAATATTAATTGATTTAAAATCTGTATATAATTTTGAAATCCAATAAATATTTGGTTTATCTAATCCATTATAATTTATAGTAAAACTATGTGGAGAGATATTTTGGATCCAAGCATTCACAATATAATCATTTGTGTCTAATTTAAAATTATTTAAATTATCTTTAATTAATTGAATATTTTTGAATGAACCAAAGATAATATCTAATAATTCATTTGGAAGGATTTCTTCCGATTCGACATTTAGAGATGTGTAAAAATATTGGGGCATGATTTATGATATATTATGTATATATACTTAAAATATATAAAAAATAATTCAATTTTTATTATTGCTAAAAAATTGATTTTTATTATTATTTACCTTGAATTTATTATTTAATTAAATGAGTGAAATAATAAATACTGGAGCACCACATTTTAAATCTATAGCTAAACAACATAGACAATCTAATTACACATTTGATAAATTTATTTACGAGTGTATAGATAATGTTGTAAAAAAATGTAATAATATATATATATATATACAATAATAGATAATGATGGTAAATTATTAGAAGTAAGAATTTCAGATAATTATGAAATAGGGTTTCATAATATAAATGAAGATGGAATTAATAATCCATTAAATATGGGGCATATTAGTAATTATCATGATGATGATGATGAAACATCTGAATATGGTGTTGGTTTAAAAGCTGGTTCTTTATCTACTGCAAATCAATTAGAAATAATTACAAAAGTACCATCATTAAATAATTATTATTTAGTTATTGCTGATTTTGAAAGAATGTCAAATGAAATAAATGTAAATGATTCATATAATCCTATAAAAAATGTTATTAATGATGATGAATATAGTAATATTCATCCTTTTAATTATGGTTCAACAATTAAAATTACTAAAATTAGAAATGATGAAATTTATTATACTACAACAATAGATGAAATAACAAATAAATTATTAGATAGTATTGGAAAAACATATGCTAAATTATTAAATAATTGTGAAATTAGAGTTAATGATAAAATTGTAGTTGAACCATATAATTTTTTTGAAGATAAAAATTGTATTCCATTTAAGATTAATATTTTGTTATTTATTTTAGAAGATGAGCAACAAAAATATTTATATTTATATAAAAAATATATAAATAATGAATATAAGTATAGTATTTATTCTGTAAATGAAAAAAAATGGAAATTGTGTAATAAAGATACTTTTACTGATTATATTAAAAAATATAATAATGTCTATACATCATTAAATAATAATGGTTATTGTATGGAAATAAATACAATATTTACATTTTATTCTAATATATTTCATAATGATAATAATGAAGATATTGATTTACCACAAGATATGGTTAATATATACAAAGATAATAGATTATATGGATCAAAATCATTAGAAAAACATAATAATGGTGTTCATAATTATACATTACATGAAATTAAATTTAGATCAAAAAAAATTGGTAAAATATTAGGTATTACATACAATAAAGAAATCACAATGAATGGATCAAATGATTTAATTATATGTATTAAAACAATTTTTAAAGAAAATAGAACAAAATTTACATCTGATACTGGTACTAGTAAAAATTGTGAATTATGTAAAAAAGCAATTGATGAAAAATTAATTGATCTATTAACTTGTCCAATTGAAAAACTTTCTAAAACACATTTACAGATAAGAAATCAAATAAATAATAATGTAAATAAAAGAGTAGTAAATAATGAAATTATTAATGAGATTGGAAATGACGAAATTATTAATGAGATTGTAAATGATGAGATTATTAATGAGATTATAAATGATGTTGTAAATAATGAGATTGTACATGATGAGATTATAAACGATGTTGTAAATAATGATATTGTAAATAATGATATTGTAAATGATGAGATTATTAATGAGATTGTAAATGATGATATTGTAAATGATGAGATTATTAATGAGATTGTAAATGATGAGATTATAAATGATGAAATTATTAATCAAGTTGTAAATAATGAGATTATAAATGATAAAATTATAAATGAACTAGTAAATAATGAGATTATTAATGATGAAATTATTAATCAAGTTGTAAATGATGAAATTATTAATCAAGTTATAAATGATGAAATTATTAATCAAGTTATAAATGATGAAATTATTAATCAAGTTGTAAATAATGATATTATAAATAATGATATTATAAATGATGAAATTATTAATCAAGTTGTAAATAACGAAATTAGAAATGATGAAATTATTAATCAAGTTGTAAATAATGAGATTATAAATGATGAGATTATTAATCAAGTTGTAAATAACGAGATTAGAAATGATGAAATTATTAATCAAGTTGTAAATAACAATATTAGAAATGATGAAATTATTAATCAAGTTGTAAATAACGAGATTAGAAATGATGAAATTATTAATCAAGTTGTAAATAATGAGATTATTAATCAAGTTGTAAATAATAAAGATATAAATGAAGTTATTGATAATAAAGATATAAATGATAAAAATGTATATTCTGAATATGTATTTCAGAATACAAATATAGTTCAAAATGATTATATTGAAATAAGAGAACAAAAAACAAGAGATCTAATTAATAAATTAAATTTGACAATTTCATATAATAATATATTGGAATTAGATAAATTAATAAAAATTGAAAGTATATTATAATAAACAATATCTTTAGAAAATATAATTGATACTAATTAGTAAAAAATTGATAATATATTATTTTGCATATATGTATATATATAATAATATATTAAATGAAATTAGAAACAAGAATTACAAATGTTTTAAAGGAAGAAAAAAAATTAATTCCAATAAAAATGAGTTTTTCAGAATTAAATGAATTATATCAAGATGAATTAAAATGTGATGGTTTACAAATGAAAAATATTATATATAAAATTACGATTCCTGATTTTCAAAGGACGCAAAATACAGATAAAATAGAATCTATTAAAAAATTATTTCAAGAAGAACCTGAATGGTTTTATTATTGTACTAACCCATTACAATTATGTTATCTTAAAACTGAAGATAAATTAAAAATATTATATATTATAGATGGACAACATCGTTTAATGGCTGGATTATCATTATTTAAAGAACATGATGAAAAAGAAATTAATGTAGTTATTACTAAATGTAATAATTATGATGATATAGAAAAACGATATAAATTATTTAATGTTGATAATAAAGATATATTATTTAATAAAAATGATATTATTGAAATTGAAACTAAAAAAAAAATATATATCTTAAAAGACACATTAGAAAAAAAACAAAAAAAAATATTTAAACATGATAATCCTCTACTATATTCATTAGATCAATTTTTGAATAAATTAATTGATGAACAATTTTTAGATGAAAGATTTACAACATGTGATGAAGCATATACATTTATAATGAAGAGAAATGACATTTTTTATGAAAACTATTATTCAAATAAAGATATTAAAACTTTTAAAGCAGATGAACAAAAATTAATTAAAGAACAAAAAATTTTTACATTAACTAGTAATAATTTTATTGATTTTTTAAATTATAATGAGAATGATGATGAAGAATTTGTTTTTATACATAATATTAAAAAAGTTAAAAATAATGAATTGAAAAAAAAAATGTCTAATATATTAGAAATAGATAAACAAATTACAAATGATACTATTAATATTTTACAAAAAACTGATAAAATAAATGATAATGATTATGATATTATTAGTAAACAAAATAATGAATCAAATAAACAAATTTTAAATATATTAGATAATAATAATGAAGATACTAGTTATAATGAAGATACTAGTGATAATGAAGATACTAGTGATAATGAAGAATTTTATGATCTAGTTTATGATGAAATTACTAAAAATAAAAATATATTGAATAATAGTCTCTAATAATAAATTTTTTTATTAATTTATTAAATATAATTATATTTATTTTCAAAACTGATATCATATTTAGTTTTTATTTTTCCAATTTTATAAGTTTGTAAAATTTGAAAAACATCATTATTTTGTAAATGCCATAAATATCCTTTATCTAACCATACATCTTTAACATCTTTACCCAAATAATTTAGTAATTTAAGTCCTCCGGGATGTAATCTAATAAAGTTAGAAATATCATAAACATAACCATCAAATATTATCCATCCATCATTTTCAGTACAATGTTTTGCAACTTGTTCTTTTGTAAAATTAAGCATTATAATATAATATTTTAAAATATTTATTTATTTTTATAAAAAAAATTATCTAATATATATCAAATAAATATAAATAATAAAAAAGAAACTCAATAATCCTAATTTAGAACATTTTATATACATTTCATCTGCTAAAATTTTATTATTAATAACTGAAAAATTTATTTCAGTCTTTAATAATAAACTTTTTAATGTTTCATTTTCTTTTTTTAATATATTAATTTCATTATTATTTTCTTGTATACACATTTTAAGAAATGTCAAATCTGATTTTTGTTGTATTAAATCTAATACATTTTCATCATTTTTATTTTTAGTAAAAAATGATAAAGGATATTTTTTTAATAATTTATTAACTCGTTTAATATCATTCATTTTAACTCCTTGGAATAATAATGTTTCTCCACAACAATCTGGTTTTATATCATAATCAATATCATTATCAATAATATATTCAAATGTAGATTTATTTAAATCTTCTTTTAGATTAGTATCATTTGAAATATTATTATTAAAAATAATAGGAATATTATATCCGACTAAATAAGTATTATTAACTTTAATTACATTTACATCATAATATTTAGAATCTAATTGACTCATAACAATATATAATTTATTTTTTAAATCTGATAAAACTTTAGGATCTTTAATAGTATTATCATCAATAATATAATTATATAGTTCTGTGAAATTGCACATTTTTTTATTTCTTGCAATATAGGACATAACATTTTTTTCAATTGAATAAAAGTTCATATATTCAGACATTTATAAATTATTAACATTATAATTCAAAATATTATAATATCAATTTTTTATAGATTTATTTAAGTTCATAAAAAATTGATATTATAATATTTTGAATAATTAAATTATATATTAATAAAATGAGTTATACAAGAAGTTTTGTATTTGGATCATCAGTTCAAAATGAAATTAAAAGATCAAATGATTTAATTTTTCATATTGTTACAAATAACTTTAATAAAATTAAAGAATTAGTTAATAAACAAAATGTTAATAAAATTATTGATGAAAGTAATAAATATACAGCTCTTCATTATTCTCTACAAGTTCCAGATCCCAAAATCACAAATTATTTATTAGAATTAGGAGCAAATCCTTTAATTAAAAATAATTCAGAACAAACATCGTATGATTTAGCTCTAGTATTAAATAGAAAATGTATTTATCAATTTGAGATTAAAAATTTAAATAAAAAGATTCAAGATTTAGAATATATTAATAGAGATATTACACAACAAAATCAACAAAAATCTGAATCAATCTTATATTTATCAAAATCTATAGATAATTTCAGAGAACAAATTAAAAAATTAGAAAAAGAAATTATATTGACGGAATCAGATAATCATCAATTAAAAGAAATGAATACTAGATTAAAAAGAAAGAATGAAGAATTAAATGATTCTATTGATGGTTTAATTAAAACGAAAAAAAGATAATTTTATTTATTTTATTAAAGATTTATAAATATATTTACATATATATTTATAAATAAATTATATGAATATAATACAAAATTTAATATTAAAATCAAAAAATGATACATTAGATCCATTATCTATCATAATTAAATTATTTATTTATGCTTATAAACCAATTGGGACAAAGATATCTATTATTAATAATAAATTAGATTTACAAGAAAATGGATTTTTTCAGAGTACAGTTAGAACGATTAATCGAGATACTAAAAATGATATAAACATTATATATTTTCCAATAATTTTTGCATGTAAATATTATTTATCGCCTGAAAATAAAAAAAAATATGAAAAAATATTTAAAATATTATTACAATCTTTTGATAATTTAAAACAAACTTATAAAGGTTCTGAAATAATTTATAATTTAGATCAATTAAAAACATTAATTGAATCTTTTATTCAAAATGATGATTTTGATCCATCAACATTATTTAATAGTTATGATTCACCTGGGGGAAAAATTAAACAAGATATATATTCACATATTAATAGTATATGGACAGAAAGAAAAATAAATGTTTTATTTGGTTATATAGATGAAATATTAGAAACATCATCTAGTGAAATAATTTATATTTTAATATTATCATTGAGCTCATATATGAATTATATTGATATGATAACATATAATTTAATTTTAACATTATAAAAATATATAGTTTTGTTTAAAAATATATAATTTAAAAAAAAAATAATTTCTTTATTATAATTATAATGTATAATTCAAAAGGTTTAGAAGATCATAATGAACAATATTATGAAATGAAATATTATAAATATAAAGCTAAAATAGCTGCATTGGAAAATAATGTACAAAATGGTGGAACAACTCCACAACCAGTACCAGTACAACCACCAGTAAAATCACAAGAACCAGAACCAGTTCCAGAACCAGTACCAGTATCAGTAAATGGTGGTTATGATGATAAATATTATGAAATGAAATATTACAAATACAAAGCTAAATTAGCTAAATTACAAGAGGGGGGAAGTAATAAACAACCAAATATATTAGGAGTACATGATCCATATATTACTGGAACTGGGAATAATATGATAATTAAGTCATATCAAAGTTTAAATAATATAAAAAAAATCTATGCTAAATACGGTATGTCTAATATAAATGTGAAACAAGAACCAATGACTTTATCAGACACTTTTTTTTTAATAAAAAATAGTAATATAAGATCAGAAGGAAAACCTAGTACATATAACGACGTTGGAAATAACTGGGAATTTGAACTTGACAATCAAAAATATTCTATTCCCAAAATGTATGAGTATTCCATAAGATAATAGTCAATTCTAATAAGTGTTCAGTATAATTTTATATATAGATATATTTAATATAACTAGTTATATTTTGTTTTATTATTTATATATTATATTTATATTATATTTCTTATTACAATAGCATTGATAAATAATTAAAAAAATTGATTTTATTATTTTATATATACAATTGTATAAAATAATATAAAAATGTCTGACCAAGTTTTTGATTATAAAAAGTTGTTATATATTTCATTAGTTTATTCTGATGAAGATTATCAAAGATTATTAGAAAATATGATGATATTAGATTCCAGTATTTCTATTTATAAGAAAATTGATAATAAAATTGATAATAAAATTATTAAATTATTTAATACAATTCAGATGCCTGTTGAATATTTTGATTCTTTAATAGAAAAATTAAAGAATGAAGATATGTTTCTCATTAAAAATGACAAATTATATAAATTGAATAGTAGTATTCATACTACTATATTATATACTGGTGGTAAAAATGATGCTAGAATTACAGAATTACAACCTCATTTTAACTCTGTAATTAATATTAAGATTAAATCTTTTGCAATATCAAATGATTTTATTGTAGCAGAAATTGAAGATCTAAATCCAGATATTCCATATTATGGTAATCCAATTAAACATATTACGATTGGTTTAAAATGTAAGAAAAGTAAGAAAAGTAAATTATTACCAATGAATTCACCAAGTGCATTATGTGAAGGAGTAATATTTCCATTTGAAGAACCTATTATTTTTAATGGTATTTTACATCCAATAATGAAATAATAAATAAATTTTTTTATCTGTAAATAATTATAATTATTTATATTTTTTTGTAATTAATTAACAAAAAATTGAAATTTAAATTTTTTATTAAATTATATAAATATCTAAATATCATACAATGTCTACTCCTTTAATAGATAAAATTGTTCTAATTTCTTCAGAAGAATCAATCGATTCTTCTGAATCTTCATCTTCATCTTCATCTTCATCTTCATCTTCATCTTCATCTTCATCTTCATCTTC
>Ga0214921_10002408_pt1 | contig 30464 bp, 36 predicted proteins | sample LL1505_MetaG_FD_177992 | JGI IMG/M metagenome (GOLD analysis project Ga0214921, IMG submission 177992) | Freshwater microbial communities from Lake Lanier, Atlanta, Georgia, United States - LL-1505 | ecosystem: Environmental > Aquatic > Freshwater > Lake | place: USA: Georgia | collected...
AGGCCACGGCCTGTTTCCTAAATATACTCACTATCGGTGACCGACGACATGTCGTCATTATGATTCAATATGCTTTGTGATTATAATTTTTACAAAAAAACGAATTGTGAGCATCCATGGTGTCAATATTATCGCGTTATAGACCACCTTACCTCTTATGGTCTCAATAATTCTATATTTTATTTAAATATTTTGTTACCATTTATGGTCACAGACTATAAATCCAACCACTCTCCTTATGGTCTCATGGTGTCCGGCAGCATAACTTGGTAAGGAGGTCTAATGTACTACATCAACTTGTTACTTATTATCGTAACAAATTTTACGATAATAAATTTACACAAATTACGTCACAAATAACACCTGTAAAAATTATAATCACAAAGCATATTGAATCATAATGACGACATGTCGTCGGTCACCGATAGTGAGTATATTTAGGAAACGCAATTTATTGCTAAGGCCACGGCCTGTTTCCTAAATATACTGCACACATGCTCTCATTTTTCTATTTTACTTTTATATTCTTCTGTTTTTTTATATTTATCGTAACCTCTTGAATCTTCTCTCTTTTCTATTATTTTGTGTTTCATCAATACTGAAACTATTTGCCAAGGCCTTAACGTAAACGTTTCTGATAAAATCATTATATCATTTTTTTTGTCATTGTAGTGTTCAATAATTTTCTTGTCTACAACCTCATCAAAATAATATTCTTTACTAATTATTTTTTTTATTTTTTTAGGTTTTATTACATCCTCTACTAACTCTATTTCTATACTCTCTCCAACTATAGTCTCTTCAGATGTTTTAACTTTTTCGCTTTTTAATAAAATTCCTTTTATGTCAAATGCACTATTTGCGTTCTTATTTTTTAAATACAAACTTGATAAAGGGACTTTGGATTTTATAAATTGCTTAAACTTATCCACAGATATTTCCATCTCCTTCACCAACGTTTTATTGTCTTGTTTAAATCTCATCCACAAATTTGTTGATAGTTCTATCTTTTCATCATTTGTTACAATAATATTTTCATCCCACCACTCATCAAATAGAGAGAAGCTAGAATTTATTATGTTTGAAGACTCAGATTCTAGTATATCTCTCAATTGTTCATCCATTAACTGAACTATATTTCTTGTATTGTTTATTGTAGTATTTAACTCACGAATGTTTTTTCTTATTTCTTTTATTTTATCCATTAATTTGAATTGTTTATTTTTTAATTCTGATAATTCAGCTATATCTGCAGTACCATCTTCTATTAATTTATAAAGTTCTTTACAAGTAAACCAAACTATCCTTAAAATTTTTTGAGGTTCTTCAAAAGTTGATAAATTATTTATATACACTATACATTGACTTGTATTTATCCATTCATACATTATTGGAGACTTATCCCATTTGTCAATCATTGTGTTGAGAGAAACTAACCATGCAAAATTTATATGTTCATTTTTTAATAAATCATTTTTTATTTTCTCTCGTTGGTCTATTGGTACTTTCTTTTTATAATTTTTTGCATCTACTAATATATCAAAATCTTCAAAATGTAAATGAAAATCTCCTTGACCACCCTGAGTATGTTTATCTATTATTTGAAAACTTTGAAAATCTTTAAAAGTTTCTGCGTAATCACTAAATTCTTTCTCTCCCTCTCTTCCCTTTTTATTATTACTTTTTTCTTCATTTGTTAATTTTATCACACTTTCTTGCAATTTTTCTACCGCCTCTCTATTCAATTGATTTTGTTTATCCTTTTCTTTCAATAATAAATCATACTTCTCTCTAGCTTTGTTTACTTCTTTCTCTATTAAATCTTTGTTTTCTGACTCATAACTTTTAATTTGTTGACGCATCATTTCCATCTGTTTTTTAAGTTGCTCCACCTGCCCTTCGTATATTTTTGAAATTTTCTCCTCCATTTGTTTTGCCATTTCTCTCTGAACTACCAAGTCCAACTCTAATTTTTTAACCTCCTCTTTTGATTCATCTTTAATTTTTCTATAGATTTCTTTTTGACTCAACCCTGCTACCGCATTTCTTCCTTCTTTCAAACATTCACTCCCTATTTTTAACATTAGGAAATTCTCCTCTGGAGAGAAAGTTCCTATTACTTCTGGTATAACCTCACTATCTGGAATTGTTACCACTAATGTCTTTGGCATTACATATATTTGGTACTTTATTTTTATGTCTATTTATATATCATATTTAAAATTCAACAACCCTAAAAAAATTGAAATGATTTTTTAGGATTTAAATATACAGCACTAATACATTTATCAACCATGGAGCAACCAATCACCAAAACCCACAAGAAAAAGGCCATGTCCAGCGAAAAGGCCTCTGTTGTCAAAAAAGAAGGCCATTCCAATGAAACCGAGTTTGCATTTCTCATTGGAGGCCAGGTCATCCCTGGCCAAGGTAAGGCCGATGTCGTTAAAAATGGCATCAATTTCTCTCTAAAAAAAATCTGTAAGCGCATCCAAGTCGCTCTTTACTCTAGAAATAGCAAGCATTGGGCTGAGTCTTCGCCATCAGCAATGATGTGCAAAGACATTTTGGCCCTATATCCAGCATTGTTTGACGACTATAAAGCCAACAAGGATCATTTCAAGGGTCTTCTTCGAGAGAAAATGGTTGCATTCAAGGAGCACCTTTCTGACCCTGCCAATCTTAGGGAGTACTTGAGCCTTGTTTTCACCAACTCCGGCGAAGTCCACTATATTGTCATGAAAGACGGATTAAATCAGTACATTTTCGATGCGGTAGAGGCAATTGATACTATTGTCAAATGCGCACAAGTAGTCAACTCCAAGGCTCGCAAAGCTGGAGATACTGCTGAGCAAAAGGCACTTGTCACTATTCCCAAGGGCAAAGCCTACAGAAATTTGCTTGAGCTAGAAATCCGCAACTCATCAAATGGCCACTATGCCGAATTCCTTTGCGTTTGCAATCGCGATCAGCTTTTTGACCTTCTCAAGACATCTATTACTGAAGAAGCCATTTTCAAGGACAATCTTGTAGTCCGCGGCAATGCCATTCAGGAGTTTGAACAAAAAATACTTTTATAAAAAAAATTGCGCTTTAAATTATATTTTGTAACATAAATTAAAACAACTTAAAGAATTACAGGGGGCGGACATACAATAATGATTTCGTGACTTTCCTTTACATTGTCCGTTTCATTGTTCTCCCTGTTTTTTCCTATTCTTTTTTCACCTTGACCATACGTATATTGCCATTCTGGAAATACTTGTTTATACTCTTTATACCACTCTTTAATTGTCGTACAATCATTGTAGGTTATTAAAAATCCACCTCTATGTTTCTTCAATTTCTCACACAATAACTTGTGATCAAAATTATTGTGATGTATTGCAAAATTACAATTTGGATACATCCCTTTAAACATCTTTGAATCTTCTCCCAAATAATATGGAGGGTCTAAAAACAGGAAATCGTCCGGATGCTTGTCTATTATCTCCTCAAATGCACCTTGATTTACCTTCAAATTACCTGTTGTATATTTTTCTATTGTTTCTACTATTTTTTTATACTTATCCGGCTTTAAATACACAGAACTACCCCAACCTAAAAACATTGGACCATACGATAACTGCATATTGTAATAATAATATGCCGCTTGTATTAATCCATTATCATCTAATCTCGTCTTTTCCTCTTCTGTTAAAACTAAACGATCACGCGTATTGTAAACCAATGTCTCCGGCTTTATTTTTTCCCAATAATTCAATAATATATGTCTATTTCTTGTATAATTCTCCGAGTCCGCTACAAATTTCTTCAACTCTCCAGCTAACTCTTTTGGCTTTTCAATTAGCTGTTTCCAAAAATTAGTCAACATTCCAAAAACGTCGTAACCAATTACTTCAAACCCCAAATTTTTTGATAGCACCAGTTCAAAAGTTCCTCCACCAAAGAAGAGAGAAACTACTTTTTTTTCCTTTAGCGCAGGTAAATTTTCTAAAATAAAACCTACTGCATTACTCTTACCACCTGCATATCGCAATGGAGATATTGTTACTCTTTTATACTCACGCGCTTTTCCTTTGATGCTATCCAAATACACGGATAAATACGTCTTTTCTTTTTCCAATTGAAATTCTGTTTGGATATGGGTTTGAGTTTCGATAAATTTTGATGCAACTGAGTTTGATTCTGATATAGTAGGCCAAATAACCACATTTTCTTCTGACTCTTCTTCTATTATTAACTTTAGTTTTAATTGCTTTTTAACTTGCTTTTGCTTTGGCATAAACTTATTTATTATTGTAATTTTATCTTTAAATACAATAATAAAATCAATTTTTTCTTTATACTTTATATAATGGCAAAGACTCGTTCTCATAGAAAACGCTCTTCTACTATGAAATACCCTCGCGGTAAATGTTGCGAAGCTACCATGCACGGCATCAATAAATGGTACGAAAAAATGTTTGAAGAACTCGGTTGGATGGTTTTGGCAAAACACAAGGGTTTTACCGATAAAGTAAGTACTTATAAAAACTCCCTCCAACGTTTAAAAACTGCTATTGAGCAAAAGATCCACAAGGTTTATGAAGCCGATCGCAAAATGGACCTTGAAATACTTCACAAAAATCTTATGGTTCTAATTGACCATGCACACAAAGATTTTTAAACTTTATTACTCAAAAGTAAGTCATTCATTGTTTTTATTTCTTCATTTTGGGTTTCGATTATATTTTTTGCTAATTTTGTTACTTCATAATTGTGTGTTTTATTTAATATTTCGGTACTTGTAAATATTGCCATTGAATGATGTTCGATCATTTCTCTCAAATAGTCTTTATCCAAAATATAAAATTGTACTCTATAAGCTACTACAAAAATTATTAATAAAACTATTAAAGGTATATAGTATTTAATGCTTATTTTCATCATTGATAAATCATGCATAAACACTTCTAAAATACCCATTAACAAACCCATTATTGCAGAAATATAAAACTTACTTAAACTATTTCTAATATCTTGTAATTTGCTTGTCATCAACAAACTCATTACAAAATATTGGATTACAAAACTTCCAATAACCATAAAAGCTATCGAATACTTCATTTTCATCATTATAATATAATGAAGTATTATATTTGATCTATTTGTTTATCAATTGTTATATGAGTTGAGACATTAGATATAATTTTATTTATTTCTTCGGGCTCTCCACCATTTGCCTCTGATACTATTTTCAAATACTTGTCATTTTTTTTATTAGTCGAATTATCGTAACCTTTGTTTTCTTTTGTCCACTCACCTACTTGTTTTGCATTTCGAATGGAAATATGTTTAATTGCTTTTGTTATTTTTTGTTTCTCTTCATTCTCTTTTTCCCAAACATTATTATCTTTAATATACAAAGTTTCTCTCTTTGCATCACTACAATGAATCGGACGTTTATAAACATCCAACTCATTTAAACCATTCACTATAATATTTGTTAATCCTTTTACATATCCAAGTTCTGCTGTTTTTTCTAGATCTTGAAGTGTGAGTTTGAGAGAACTCACAAAATCTGTTATATTCATAGCATCTTTACATTTTTCATTCAAAAAGAAATTTATATTGAATTTATTTTTATTGTTGATAGTATTATTTGTTGTTGTTGGTTTTTGCGCTAATTCTAGAACTAATTCATTATTCTTTTTATTCTGTTCCATAAGCATTTGTTTAAATTCTTGATTTTCTTTTAATAAAAAAGTTATTAGTTCATTTTCATTTTTTGACTCTAGTTCTTTTTTTTCAGTAGAATTTTGACAGGTCTTCTTGTGTTTTGATAGCCCTTGACTAAATTTATATTTTTTTCCACATTCACACTCGTAAGATGCTGCAGGCCCTTTTGGCCCTTTTTGGTATCCATTTGTATCCAAATGTATCCATTCGGTCCGTTTTTGGTGTTTTGGTGTCAATATGTGCCTGTCATATTTTGACTTCTGACGGCATGAAAAGTCACAAAAATTGCAGTAAAATTTTTCGGGCCCTTCTGACCCTTTTTTTGTATCCAATGTATCCATATAGTGGATACATAAAAAAGTCCCTAAACTCTTTCTCAAAGAAATACTATTTTTTCAAAAAATATTACAATCACACTTTTTAAAAAGAAAAAAGGTAAATCAAAGCATTATGCTCACAACTCACTTTTCAAAAAAAAGAGTAAATAAAAAAGTCAAAAGTATTTTGGAAAGTCAAAAATGGACAAAAATAAATGTCCAAAATTGAAAAGTCCAAAAAAGTTTTGGAAATTCTTGTTTTTTCTTTAAGTTCTTATATATATTATTTTAAAGTGGCTTAAAGACCCAGGAACCTATTTTCATACCGGAATTTTGAAAAAAATTGAAATGATATTATCACAATTATCATGATAATAACTTAGTGTTAATGAAAATGTCACCAACAATAATAAACGATAAAATAATCTTCATTATTGAAGATGAAGATCAAGAGATTCATTGCGATAATATTAAAGATGATATGAGTTGCAAGGATGAAACTTATTATAGCCGAAACAAGGATATTTTTAAAGAGAGATATATTTCCAATTTGGAAAACAAACGCGCTTATCAAATTGATTACAACCTAATCAATAATGAAAGATATACTGAATATCAAAGAAGTTACTACGAACAAAGAAGAGAAAAATTACTCGAAAGTAAAAAAGAAAAAGTTATGTGCGAATGCGGAAAAATGGTTTCTCTTGGACATTTGACTTGCCATAAAAAGTCAAATATTCATATTAAACGTATGAGTTCATTGCAATCTAATAGTGTTTGAAAGTTTTATTATATCTATTCTTATGCAATCTTTTAGTATTTTTACCCCTTTTACGCATTTGAGACTTTCTAATAAATAAATATATTTGCTCTCTCTGCTCATAAATCATATCAACAATGTTTTGGTAGTAAGAACGAAACTCTTTTTTTTGTTTCATTAAATCATCTACACAAAACCATTTGATTTCCGCTTTTTCAAATATTTTTGAATCTTTTATTAGTTTTTCAGGTAATTTACGTTGTAAAAAACGTTGATTATTATTATAGTAATGAGGCAAATATGGGTCATAATGCATTGGAAAAATGTGGGTTCTATATGATTCCTTCCAATCTATGTTATATGTACCATATTTTTTTAACATCTTTTTCAATTCTTCTTCAGATCCTAAAAATCCTGTTAACTCTTCTGTACCTTCTCTCACCGCAGTTTCAAAATGACTTTCATTATTGTCATTTCCTCCTCCAAATTCAGCAAAGCCTGGTGTGTCAGCATATTTATTTTCTTTTCCAAATAAGAAGTATAATTTATTTTTATATATGCACGTTGGTAAAATTCCTGCACCCATTTATATATTATTATGACATTTTTAAAATCTCAAAATAATATATATGACAACTAAGACAAGAAAATATAAAAGATCATTTACCAAAAATAAAACAAAGTCTAAAAGTAGAAAATACAAAATGATACCTTCTACTACACCTGTTAATATTCAAATACTTGGCAAGGGATTAGAACCCACCAAAATTTCTTCATATACCCCAACTATTAATGAAAAATTAATTACTATAAAGTCTATTCCTCGATCAAAATTACCTGATTGTAATAATGAGGCTGCGTTTGAAATGAGAGAACCACTAAAAATTGGCACTGGAGATCAATTCTTTGGAAAATCTTGTTTTGAATATTTTACTCCGGAAGCAAAAAAAATATTATTAAAGAATCTTTCCGCGAATAAACACATCAATGTAGCAAATATAGTACCACCTGTTCAAATCGATTCAAATTGCTGGTTTAACACAATGTTTTCAACTCTTTTTATTAGTGATAAAGGCCGCAAATTTTTTCATTACTTCCGGCAACTAATGATTGAAGGTACACAAGCTAATGGCGAAAACATTCCTCATAAATTACGCAATGGGTTTGCTCTTTTAAATTTTGCAGTAGATGCGGCTTTAACTGGCAATAAATATGCATATGAATTGAATACAAATAACATTATTCGAGAGATATATGATGCTATACCAGACTCTTATCATACTCGTTTGCCTTATATTAAAAATGTTGGCGAAGCTGGAAATCCAATAAGGTATTATAATAGTATTATTAATTATTTGCATCATGGTAGTCCTAAGACCCCATTAGAACTTTTATATGTTAGCGATTGTGGTTCAGACTGGAAAGAGAGAATAAATACAGAAATAAAGAAAAAAACACATTTACCTCATATAATTGTAATAGAAATATTTGACGAACAAGATGGAAGTGCAGGTAAATCTGGTCTAGTAAAAAACAAACCTCTTGCATTTAGTTCAAATAAAGGAAGATATGTTTTAGATAGTTGTATTGTGAGAGATAAACAAAGGCAGCACTTTTGCTCTACTATAACATGTGAAGGGAGAGAAACAGGATACGATGGAATGAGTTTTCATAGACTTGTTCCATTAGAATGGAAAAAATATATTAATTCTGATTTTGAATGGAGTTTTGAAGGATCAGACAATTTGGATGGAACACCTTTGCGATGGAATTTTACGCATGGTTATCAAATGCTTTTATATTATAGAACACGCTAAAATGAGCATTATTTTTAGTGCTTTTATTTAAGTTTCTTCAGAAGTAATTAACCCTACACATCCTGGTAGTGGTATTACAATACTCAATGGTTTTGTAATATGGAAAACGATGTCAAATTCACTCCAATAACTATATTTTTCTCTCAAATTATGCAAAATATCCTCAATTGTCAACTTAGTATGTTCTTGTACAATGCTATCTACATTATAAGGCGAATTTACAACTAAACTACCAATAAATTTATCGTATGGAAAAGGCCATTTTTTCTTTTTCCATGAAAGACTAATTTCTTCCTCTTTTCCATTCCATGCAATTTTTTGTGAATAACTAAATTGAATCAAATTTTTTTTAATTTCTTTCAAAAGACTTTTATTATTTACAATATTTCCATCAGAATTATGCGTAATTCTAATATCAAGAATGTGAGTAAATTCATTTTTGGTTGACATGATTGATTTAATGTAACTTTAATTTGAAATATTAAATCAATTTTTTTTTGAATACTTACGATATTTTCTTTTACTTTTTTTGTTTTTTCTGGTTTTTTTTCTTTTTCCACCGCTTGCTTTTTTAGTTATGTAAGGAGAAGATTCACTTAGTTGCATATTGTAAAATGTTGGAAAGTTTGTCGAGTGCACTACATGATTACCTATTTTATGATATAGTAATTCTGGTTCTGAACCATCTGTATTATTATTGTATAAAAGAGTTTCAGTTGTTTTAACAGGATAATCAAGTAAAAACATGGATGCAGTTCCCTTTTGTTGCATGAAACCATTATAAATAGATTCGGCCACATGTATTGGAAGTTCTATGCGACCTGATGAAATTTCTCTCAGTTGTTGATTGCGTCCTTCTACTCTTCTAAGGCAAGTTTCGAGTGATGCCCAAACAATTGTAAAATATGTCTTGTATCTATTGTCCCTTGAATTGCGTATCAAGTCACTAATAGCTTTAAAATTTTGGCCTGTTGTATCAAATACCATGTTTAGATTCTGTTTTAGAACTTCATTACTGATTCTTTTGTTAAATGCATTAGTAATACCTGTCATAGTTTTCTCATCTGGAAAAGTTACGCCCCGATGCATTAATATCTCTCTTATGATATCAGGATCAATATTTATATAATCTTTTATGCCATTTTGAGATAGTAACATTTTTTTAATTGTAGATTTACCGCAGCCAGGAGGCCCACATAATATAAGAACTTTTGGTTCAGCACTTTGAGAGATATCTAGTGAAGATTTTAAGCCATCAAAAATTATTTGATCAAATGGTATTTCTCCAAATACTGGTGGGTTACCAGACTTGGGTTTTAATATATTTAATAAAATTTTTCCATCAGTGTAGTCCATATATATATAAAACTTTAAAAAGTTTAACAAAACGCTAAAATACTTTTTGCTATTTTCTCTCCACCAGTTTCTGATGGTTCTATATTTGAAGTGAAATCGGTAGGTGAACTTAAAAGGCTATTTGTTTTTAATATACCAAAACCTTTGTCTTTTGCAAATTCATCTAATTTCTTATTCCAATCTTTAATCATTCCGTAGTACAAATGATAATCTTTAGAATGAGGATAATAAAGAGTTAATAATGTTATTTTAGATTCATTCATTTTTGTTTTGAGTGACTGAACCATTTTACAATAGTCATCAAAAATGGAATCTATATTTTCATTGGTGCTTCCACTTTGTGCTTTATCAATAATGTCATTTCCTCCTGCGGAGAGAAAGATGGAAGCATTTGAATTATTAAATTCAATAGGAATTTCTTTTATTTGTTGATAAACGCCGGAGATAGTAGTACCATCGACAGCATAATTAAAAATATTATTGTGTGGTGTAGATTTTTCTAAAATATCAGTAATACTTTTACCATTACTAACATAAGACTTATTTTGCAACATGCTGTCGCCAATTAAAACAATATTTTTATTTGTTGTTTGGTTGAAAGGTTCTATATATTTTTTTTCATAATAAACACTCCAAAGAGATACACTGAATAAAATAAATACAGCAAAAAGAATTGCCAATATAAACTGAGTATTCATATTACTTTATAAAAGTAGAGCAAAAAAAATTGAATTTGAATACTTTGAATAAAAATAAAAGTATTCGAATAATGTCACTAGAGTCAAACAATGCTTCTTATATTATTAATGTTTTGGAGACCCAAAGTTCCAAAAAAGAACTAGAAATGATGGATAGGCCTACTTTTGCAGAAGAAACAAAAAATATTCTAAATGAGTTGCATAGAATAATGAAAGTTTTGATTGGTATTGAAAAAGATTTGGCAAATGAGTTGCCGAGATATGTTTCAGATACAGATTTTTACAAACCCGATGATGGTTTGGAGCCACCAAAAAAAAGATCAAGAATGAATCTAGATGAAATGTGTTAAATTGGCGCGTCATCATCTGGCTTTTCTTTAAGTTCCTTTTTCAATATATGTTTTGCATACTTAAAGAACGCGTATCCAATAACTGAACCCACAAGAGAACCTATAACTACCTGGCCAATGCTGTGATTCTTGTATTTAACTCTTTGATAAAGTGTATTTAAAGAAATTAATAAGTAAAAGAGAGAAATTTTCACATTTTTTAATGCAAAGTAAATAAATGCTGTGGAGAAAAATACTGATTGTGCATGACCAGATGGCATGCCAAATCTGTCAAAACCAAGCCGGCGTCCATTCATACTAGAACTATTTAACTCTATATTAAAAATGTGGACATCTTCTGATGGTCTTGGTTCTCTAATTAAACCTTTTAAACCATAATTAATTATCATACTCAAAAACATGCCAAGTAAATAAATGTAAAGCAAAGTTGATTTGTTTTTTAAAAGAATGATGGAAACAAATAAAAGTATTTGAGGGCCAAAAAATCCAATATAATCTAGAATTTTCATGTGTTTTAATATAAACAAATATTTATTCTTTTCTTACACTTTGGCTCAACCTTTTCAAAAGGTTGATTTAGTATTGGTACAGATTTTCGCTTATTATTGTTATTGACCATTCGCCACCATGAAGATCTAATACATTTCCTTTATCATCTAGCAAACGAACGCGCAAACGATCAATATTTACAGGACCAAAATAAGTTCTTGTATTATCCTGGAGAGAACCGCTAAATTCTACATAAGTTTTACCAGTAGTCATATTTGATTTTACCGGAATTAATGCAAAAACATCTGTTGTTGTCGGAGCCATTGTTCGAAAATTAGAATTATTATCATTGTTTTTAATAATTTCATTTATTGTATATAACTGGGATTGCGTAAGAGTTCTTGGTGCACTAGGCAATAGTTGAGGTATTTTTTTAAAACTAGCATTTAATTTATCCATTAATAAATCACCCGAATCTTCTTGAATTAAACCATTTGAATTTAAAGCATAATCAGTATTTATGCTGTTAATATTTGTTTGCAAATTTGAAACAGGAGTTGTTATTTGATAAGGTAAATCGGGTGAATAATAATTTGGCATTTTTAATGTTTTTGATAACTCTGTGATAGAAACTAAACCATTATTAATATGATTTTGGTTATAGTCGTCAATAGATACAATTAAATATTTTGGACCATTAAGATCTAAAACTGCGGGAGCAAGATTTCCCGTCTCACTTACACTTATATATGGTAAACGATAACCCATAATCCATCCAAGCGTTTGATTAATATAAGATTGAGGTTGTATTCCACCTGGTTCCTGTTCTTTTAGCTTTCCAGTATAATCAAAAAAAGTAATAGTTGTAGTTGTATCAATTGTAAATGGACCTGTAATTCCATACAAATTTAATGTTATTTTTGCATTATTTGGATTATAATAAATTTGGGCTGAAGAACTTGAAGTTGAACCAGAAACACCTGAAAATCCCGCATTTGTGAATGCTGTAGCTAATTCCGTAACAAAATCACTTGGACTATAATTTCCTGGAGTAACAGCAACTTGTGTATTTATAGTTCCATCAGAATTACTAATCCATATAGATGTATTACCATAACTATAGTCTATAGCATACCATGTATAAGGAATCTGAAAAGAATACAATCTCATCGATAAAACATTTGTAAGCGGATCAGATAAATCACAAGTGTAATCAGTAGAAGAATCGCCAATCCCTGCTACTTGACGAAATTGACTATCTAAATTAATAAAACGCTGCGTTGAATTTTTTAAATTTGGATTTAAAGTATCTTGTGCAACATTAACAACAAAATTATTAGCAACACCAAGTTGTTTTTGTTTCATAGGAACATGAATATTATCATAAACATCTATTTGTTGCTTTCTATCTGTTACTTTATCACTTTGTACTGAATTTTTTTGTTTTATGTACTGATTTTGAAACCATAAGTCAGTTTGTTTATTTGCAGAATTAGAGCTAACTGCAGTATCAGATGTTTCCAAATCTTCGGCATAGTTTAACAAAACGCTTTGCATTTCTTGAAAAAAAGAAATCATTTCAGGTTTTTTTTCTTTTGTAAATTTTTCAATATATTGATTCGTTTTTTCAGTTATTTGTTCAACATCAAAATCCTCTAAATTTAATATAGTAAGTAACTCAGGAATTGTATAGTTTTCAATGTTTGTATCAATAGAAGTCATTTGTTGTATATGAATATAAATAGTTTTTATTACACTTTTTCCAAAAGTGTATTTGAATTGTGAAACTTATACATAAACGTAGTTTTTATTTCTTTTACAATATCAATTTCATCAAATAACCGCCGTAAAATTTTTATTGGAAATAAAGTAATAGAATCGCCTCTTTTGGAATGACTTTTTCCTTTAAATAAAACGAGATCGAGTGTTTTTACTAAATTTGGATTTGAAGCTATTAAGTCACTTCGATCTATTCTGTATTTTCCTGTAAATGTATAACGATTGAAATTTCCGGCATTGTAAATACAATAATATTTATCATGTCGATTTGTATTTCTTATTACTCCAATACCTTCTATTTTATTTGTAGTATTATTCATTTCTATAACAAACAATACTGCATCTCTATCAATTTTGCATGATAGTTGACTAGGTGAACCATAAATGCAACCGGAATAATTGTATTTTGATCGAAAGGCTACATTTTCACTCCATGTTGAATTATTGAATCTTGTAGTTGCAATTAAAGACATCAGTATTTAGGATGCAAACTTTAGAATTATATTTTTTGTATTCAATTTTTCATTTAATTTAATAAAAAATAATAATAATATAACTTACATGGATAATCTTAAAACAAGAATTAGTAGTTGCATAAACGAAATAAATGGTGTTTCAAAAAATATTCCAATTTTTGAAGCCGAAAAAGTTAGCATTGAAAATTTTCAAATAAAAAATTTTCTTAACGAATTAATGTCAAAAAGATATTTTTATAAAGTGCACAATGAAACTGCAAAAATTCTTACTATTATTGCGTGTCATTCTAATTCTGAAGATAAGTATTTGTCTGTTATAAATAATTTTAATTATTTAAAGTTTCCAAATAATGATATTATTATTATCAATAGCGCAAATGAAAGTTATAGTGAGCAATTAAAAAATGAAATGCAGGATAAATGTAAAAATTTTATTGAAGTTCCAAATGATGTATATATGGATTTTGGTAAATGGAATTATGTTTGCGACAACTATAATGTAAGAGATTATGACTTTGTTGTTTTTACAAATGATTCTTTTTTTATAACAAGTTCAATTTACCCTTTTTACAATAAAATGATAGAAACACAAACAAATCTTTATGGCCTAACAAATAGTTCTGAAATAAATAATCATTATCAGAGTTATTTATTTGGTATTAGACGAGTTGCAATTGACAGATTTCAAAACTTTTACAAATCAAAAAAAAATTTAGTTGATAGTAAACCAAGAAGTTTAATTCTTAACATTGAATTAAATATGTCAAATTATTTTTTGGTAAAAGAATGTTATTTGAATCTTGATAAATTTCCCACTAACCTAGAAAAAAATCTTTTTTTTCATAATGATTTATTGTATGGTAAGTTATTGCAGTCAAAAATTTTACCAATTATTAAATTACGCAGACTAAATAAACAATTTATTTATACTTAACTATACTAACGTTTAAAAATGCATTTATATAATTATATAATTCTTATTAATATATATATGCATTATTTATCAGTTTTAGCCATTTTTAAAAATGAAACTATGAATTTAAAATTGTGGATTGATCATTATTTATGGCAAGGAGTTGATCATTTCTATTTAATCGATAATGGTAGTAATGATAATCCATTGTCTGTTCTACAAGAATATATTGACAAAGGTATAGTTTCTTATTACTTTTTACCCGAACAATATAAACAAGTCGAACATTATAGATTTGTATTTGATAAAGCTAATCTAAAAAAAGAAACTTACTGGTTAGTTGTTTGTGATTTAGATGAGTTTTTTTTTGGGGTTGATAAAACATTAAAAATCAAATTGCGCAGTTTTGAGAATGACGTTGATTATTTATTATGTAACTGGAAAATGTTTGGTAGTGATGGACATATAAAACATCCAGATGATATTAGAAAAGATATTGTTTATAGAGCTAAAGATCTACACCCAAATAGAAAGTATATATTCAAACCTCAAATTGTAAAAAATAGTTCTAATATTTGGATTCATGAATTAGTTAATATAAATGTTAATAGAAAAAGAGTAGGGAATAAATTAATACAATTAAATCATTATCCAATTCAATCATTGGAATTTTTCAAAAAAGTTAAAATGACAAGAGGGGATGTTTCTACTAGTACAAGCGATAAAGTAAGAGATATGAATTATTTTAACTCTTACGACCATAGGGAATTTTGTGATGATATTTTAAAAAAACTTATAACAAATCCCTCAGAAAATTATTTAACGTATTAATTTTTTTTTAAATATATATTATTAAGTTAAATGTCATCATCTGATTTCAAAAATAATGATTTAGACGAAGATTTTTCAATTTATGAAAAATCTATTGAAGAAGAAAAAGAAAGTATTTTAAATACAAATGAAGAAGAAAGTGTTTTTAACATAAATGAAGAAGAAAGTATTTTAAATGCAAATGAAGAAGAAAAGGTTATAGAATCTAATCCTAACCCCATTCCAAATGAAACACTAATAGAAGTTGTTGTAGCAAGATATAATGAATCTTTAAATTGGACAACAGAATACCCTTTTAATCAGTTTAATTATACTGTTTACAATAAAGGTATCAATGATCATTTTGTGAAAACACACGTTAACAAAATAATTACTTTACCAAATGTTGGTAGATGCGATCACACCTATTTGCATCATATTGTTAGAAATTACGACGCAAAAAGTTTGGCAAAAGTAACAATATTTTTGCCAGGATCTATAAATATGGCTCATAAAAAACCAATAGCGCGTAGAATGTTAATGTATATTTTAAAAACAAAAAAAGCTGCATTTTTTGCACAACATAGTGAAAATATAAGAAATGAGTTTGCAGGGGTCACAATGGATAGTTATATTTGCAAAAATCCTTACAATCGCGCAATAAACCCAGAAGTTAAATGTTTGCCCGCATTAATTAGACCTTATAGTTCTTGGTATGATCATCATTTTGGTGACAGACTTGTTAAATCATACGCATACTATGGAATTTTATCTGTAGATAAAAGAGATATTATGCAATATAAAAAAATTTGGTTTATGAAATTTTTATATGGATTGGCTAGACATTCTAATCCAGAGGCCGGACATTTTACTGAAAGAAGTTGGGCTGCTATTTTTTATCCAATGAAACACACACTTATTATGAAGAAGTGTTAAATTACTTGTACTGCTTCATGCTCTAGTCTCAAATAACGAGGATTGTTCAAACTCTCAACCAAGATTGACCAGGGCGTGCAGGACAAGAAGGCATCCATACCCTTTTCGCAAAAGAGATTCAACAACACTGGACTGAAACCAGACATCATTGACACATTCTTCTGGGTCGTCATTGTTGGAAACCCATTGGTGGATCTGAGATTCCAGAACAGAATGTGAGGAGGTGTGTAAGGCTTACCTACAGCACGAATACCTGCCTCGGCGTACTTTTCCTCCATTACCTCATAAAGCGATCCAATGTGTCCACCGCGCGCTTCGTCAATCTGCATGTCCGAGAAGATTGCAAGGACCATCTTTGCTACAACTTCCGGCTCAAGCTTCTGTTGAACGCAAGCATCCAAAATAAGATCCAATGCAGCGTGGAAACTTGTATTCATACCCCAATTTGCCTTGCGAATTTCATCAACTGCACTTACAAAGTCATTACATCCATCCAAGTTGACCCACGTTGGACTTGCACTGAATGTCATGACTCGCTTGCCAATTGTAGACTTTTCGGCAACGCGATAGCCAAGGGCAATTGCGGCATGAAGAGGATCGCCGCTCATTGACCCTGAAGTATCGACCATGGCAACAAAATTTTCTAGAGCACCATTTTGAGACGAATTATCGCGCCACTGCGAGTTGAGAAGGTCAATCTCCATTTGCGTGCTCTCATTTCTCAACAAATACAAAAGTCCAAGAGCCTGCTCAGTAAAGGTGTTGAGGCCAACACGCTTTCCCTTGACCTCCTTCTCACCTCTAACCGCCTTAGCAATGTGCTCCTTGAAGTTCGTCGCGCACTGAACCCGATCAGCAAGCTCACTGCGCTGGCTTCCATCCTTCTTTACGTTCAAAAACGCCTTCTTCTGCTTGGCAAAAGTAACAGAGGTGGTTCTATCAAAGTTAATCGAGCTCCATTCGCCGGCACATTGCTTGATCTGAATTGTATCGATCGCACGATTAATAGAAGCCACGAGCTTTCGATAATCCATCTTGGCCTTATTGACAGCTTTTCTCATTGAATCTGGATTCTTGGCAGTTTCCAAATAATGCTTGAAATGCATAGTAGCTAGCGAAGTGTACAACCAACCAAACTTTCCAGAAGTTTCGCGAGCAATCCACTTGCATAGCAAACTAATACTGCCAAATTGTTGATCCTGATAAGCGATCTTGTCGACGTTTAATTGAGTATTAATAAGTTCAACTGCATAAACAATCATCGGGTGATCAACAGACCATCCGCGTGTCCTGCAGAAGTTGCAGAAATACTTGATATCCTTCCATGAACCATAAGGATGCTCCTTCTTGTCGTCCTCATACAAAACGCAGGCAAGAAGAGCATACATTGCAAGTTTCGGATAAAAGTCGTACCACGTATAAATCATCATATAGGTAAGAGTGCACTCGCCCTTACCATCAATGATGTCACGCGTGTGACCAATCATCTTATAAAGTGTTATTAGCAATTCTTTGCATATCGCCTCGGCAACAATAGTACTTGGTCTAGTAAGAGTTGTCAAAATGGAACGCAATTGTGCCTCAACGCCGCTCACATCTGGTGTGCGAGTTAATTGAAAACTGAGTTGTACAATTTTTTCCCTGACATCATTGGACCATCCATATTCTTGGTGACCATTTTCTCCGATCTGAATAGGAGTGTGCTTGTCGAGTGCGTTTACGAGTGCTGACATGGTTAGCTTAACATATATTAATTTCTTTAAGTCATTTCAATTATATTTTAAAAGGGTTCTTTAAGTTGTTTTCTTAATAGTTTTCTTGTGACTATTAGAAAGATAAATTTTTTTTGTCATGTGTTCGCGTGTTATCATGTGCGTCTTATCTTTTTCGTAAAAAATAATAAAAATATTATTCAAATCGTGAAACATAGATATAGTTTTTTTGAAAGTGACAGAATCTATGTTTTTTATTGGCGTTAAAAAAGAGTAGTCTTCTGAAATATTCTCATTTTTGTTTTTTAAAAAATGTTTAATGTCTGTTGGTTCCATATCAATATTATATTTTAAAATAGACATGACTGAATATTTAACATCATTTTGGAAAGAATGTTTTTTTAAAATTCCTAGCATTTCTTCTCTCGACAAAAAATTTGGATTATTCAGAAAAATTTTTTCCTCTTTTATATTTTCTATATTACTCAACTTATCAATATAAATGCAATGCAATTTTACATAATAAATATCATCTGAATAAAAAATCTCGTAGTTTTTATCATTTTCTTCAAACTCTTTAATCCAACTTTCATCTAACTCTTTAATTTCTTCTGTTGTATCCATGATTATATATTATTTACAAAATACAATATATAATATAACTCATTGATCGTCATCTGATGAATAGGATTCATATTCTGTTTCATTTTCATCGTATTCTGATGAAGGATATCCATAAATTTTTTCATATGCATCTTCACCAAACAAATTGTTGTAATTTATTCTATAGTTTTCATGTCTTTGAATAATTTCATTCATCACTCTGTTTGCTTCCAAGGCATATTGTTCTTCTTCATATTGCTCCCAATTTATTTCTTGATCGCCATATTCCCACATCAACTTTCCATAATTTTTCCCATTTTCAAATGATAGCCTAACCCAACCAGGTTCAACTACATCTTCATTTGTCTTTATTACGGGCTTTTCAAATAGCGTTATAGCTTTGAAATCCATTGCCGCAACTTTTTGAGTTTGTTCAGGAGTTTTTTCTAAAGTGGGAGCTAAATCTGGAAAGTCATTTTCCGTAATCTTGAAATCTGGCTTTGGAGGAGGATCCAACTTGTTCCTAAAATAGCTTTTAGAACTATTATACCTTTCCTGTTGGTTTCTTAACTCGGAATTAAAATTTCTATAACCATTTGATTGGTTTGAGTAATTTTGTTGTTTGAATCTATTCGTTGATTGCGCCATTTTTAATGATATACCGGTGTAAGTTATTTTATTTATCATAACATTTTTAGAATCAATTTTTTTCTTAAACCTTTGATATAAGTATTTAAAGAGTTGACAATAGTAATATTATCTCCTAACAGCAATCCTTTGTTTTGTTATTACAAATTGCGTCAGGCAAAAAATACTCCATTTTATATATATTTACAGGAGATCGCAAACAGCATTTAACATCTAGCTTCCCTTACCCACATTTGGCTTTTTTTGTTTACATTTGTGTAAACAAAAAAATTGATTTAATACTTTATAAATACTTAATTAGTAACAAATAAGTATTCAGGATGTTTAACCCTAATCGACTCGTGTCAAAGTATAATTCTATAAGAACAATTACCAATTTTAATAGAAATAAAAAACTTTATCAACAAATAATTAGTAAAAATAAAAAAAGAAGTTATAATGAAATTTTAAAAAGAACTTTTACTTCTTCGGCAAGCTACGATAAAGGTACCAGTGAGGGTGGAGGTGGTGGTGGAGGTGGAAACGACTATTGGAAACTTATTGCTATGGCAGTTTCTGTATATTTTGTAACAAATAGTGGTAAACCACCGCCTCCCACTCCCTTGAAAAATATACAATGGTTTCCATTAAATAAAAAATATACTTAAAAATAAAAAAATAATATATAATATACGAATGTCACGAAATAATAACATCATAACCCCTGTATTAAATGATCTTGATTCTAATTTTGATTCTAGTTTTAACTATATTCATCCAAATTATGAACAAGATTTTTTTATTAATATGTTGGCCAATGTGATGTTGGATGTACAAATACCATTGAATGAACCACATGATATTCAAAACACATTGAATCAAAGTTTGAATGACACAAATCCTATAAAATTTGTTATTTCTGAAGATGAAAAAAATAAGTTGGTTCCTGTAAAATTCAAGGATGTTCGATGCAAAGATGAAAATACAAAATGTTCAATAACACAAGAAGAATTTAATGATGATGATGAAGTAATACAATTGCCATGCAATCATTGTTTCACAGAAGAAGCTATAATGAATTGGCTCACAAAAGAAAAAGGCGAATGCCCTGTTTGTAGATATAAATTTGAATGCGTTGAAATAAGAGATGAAGCACAAAATGAAAGTGAAACTTATATACAAATGCCACAGCCACGTCGCAATCAATTAAGTTATTATAATAGTTTTTTTATGTTACCAAATAATTTAATAAATGAACCTAGAAGAAGAGTTTCTGGAGAGTCATATTTTAATTTTTTTGAAATGGAAAATCTTATATTTAATGAAGAAGATGATAATAATGAAGATGACGAAAACCAAGTCGATTAAATTTCATCAATCCAAACCTCTTCATCATCTCCGGCCTCTGCATCAAGAGCAATTGTACTATTTGGCGTCTTTTCCAAAGTTTGCATAACGCGATTGTACTCATCAGTATTAGAGTTGGAAAATTCAAATGTTTCCTCTAAATCAGTGGACGTTGATGACTTGGCAATATCCAAATTAGCAAAGATTTTCCAATTTTCATGCACACTCTTTTTAAGTCTTTCAATATCAAAGTCAGAATATACTTCTAATAAATCGCATTTTTGTTTTTCATCTTTTTTTTCTGATTCCCATTCTCTTTTTCCAGCAAGAATCCAAGATCCAGGCCGAATTGTATTATCACGTTTTCCTCTTCCTCGAAATTTACCACGAATAATGCAAAGACGGGTTACTTCGTCCATACATAATACGTCACACATGCCGTTTCCAAAAACTTTTGTAACTTGAGCATAAATTTCACCTTCTTCTTCTACAATGCGCAACTTGCTACTTTGTTTTGAAGCGCCAGTAGATGCATATTTACGAGCTTGACTTTTATGTCCGCTACCACCTTTTAAGTTCTTGACCATGTTTACGAATATAGATGGTATTAGTAATTATCCTTTATATGAAATCAATTTTTTTTGATTATAAAAATATTATATATAAAAGTTAAACATATAAAATATATTTGTTTATAATATAAATAAGACATGGCAAATGAATCAAATTTAGACTTAGATATTGATAATTATAGTATAAACGACTTTAAACAATTTTTCAATTTAACAGATAATGATAAAATTGGAGATATCACAAAAAAAATTGATGATACAACTAACAAATTATTATTTTCAGATAACACAAAATATGGTAATGAAACAAAAAAAGAAATTTTGTCTTTTATAAATAAAGCAAGACATATTATAATTTCTAGAAACACAGGACAAAATTTAACTCAAATGGTTTCTGGAGCGCCTCATTATGTTCAAGCTACGCATTCTATTCCAGAAAAATATGTAAACCAAGCAGAATTTAATAGTATAACAAGGTTAATTGTTTTTAATTCTATTTATAGTGATAAAGGTTTGGCAAATGGTAGTAGTAATACATATACTTTTACATTTCCAGAACACATAAAAAATGTAATAGGAATGAATTTAGCAGCAGTTCAGTATCCAAACGTAGAATTGGCATTTTCGGATTATAAGGGAAATAACTTAATGTATATTCAAGAAAATTATACAAATACAATAGATTCTAATTCAAATCCAACAACAGAAAATGTTGATGGAAAAAGTGCTACAATAAGATTGCCTCCTGGAACATATTCAGCATTTCCTTCATTATCAACACTAATAATTTCTGGAGCAAATCAATATAAGAATGATTTTGCAAGTGTCCTTGAATTTCAAATTAATTCTGCATTAGGATATCCAACATCCGGCGTTGATAGTGCTACTACATCTATTTTTACACTTCCCCGTTATCATGTTACTATTGATCCAAATTCTTATAACACAACAATATCAAGCAATTTAAATCCTAATACTACACAATATCCGCTGTCTTTGGCTTATAGCAAATCGTTAAATGGGAATAATGATTTTCCAACAAATTTTACAATGGTTTTTGATAAACCTACGTGGTCAACAAATGCTTCTACAGTTTGCACTCCGGGGCTTGAAGATAATCCAACAGATCCAAATTTTCCAACGCTTACACAAGGGTATGAGTATAATAATCTTCAGTATCGAAGTTTAGGATACCAAATGGGCTTTCGTGAAATTATAAATCAAGGATCGAGTTCTTATACAAGTTTATCTATTTACAATAGCAATATAATAAACTATGTGTATTTTTCATTAGAAGATTATATTTCAAGCAGAATTGATAATGTTACTGGGATGTTTTCTAATAGTGTTTTTGATAAAAATGTCCTTGCATTAATTCCAATTACTTCTCCAGCCTTTACTTCTACACTAGATAGTGGTGCAAATTTCATTTTCAAAACAAGAAACTATAGTGGTCCTGTAAATCTTCAAAAAATCTCTGTAACATTTTATGATCCTAACGGGTTTATATCACAATTAAATGGTACCCCATTCTCATTCGCATTGGAATTAAAAATAGCATATGAAAATCCTATACTTAGTGGAAAGGCGTCAATTAAAGGGTTGGGTGTTGGTTTTGATGAAAGCGCAATTTAATAAAATAAAAAATGCAGTAGAATATATTTTTAAGTGAAAAATAAAAATATATTTTATCTTTAAGTAATATGAGTAACTTTGATTTGGATGTCAATAACTATAGTACAAATGAATTAAAAAAGTTTTTTAAAATAAATGACAACGATAACTCAAGAAATAAGATAGATGAAAAAATTAATATTATATCTGAAAAACTTCTTTTTACGGATGATAGCAACTACGATAGTGAAACAAAAAAAAAGTTATATAGATTTTTAGAAAAAGCTAAAAAAAAAATGTATATTGACTTTGCTGAAAACTCTGATGATAATAATTTTGACATGACAATTATGAAAAATTACTATAATCCAAAAGTAAATCCTAACTTTACTAGACCTTCAAGTCTTGCCGCAGGGTCCCCCCATTTTCCTTTAAATATTCAAAATATTTCCGGTGAATACGTAAATCCAATAAATATACAATACAAAACGCAATTGTTAGTTTTTAATACATCAATTTGTGATAATTTTTTAGACTCAAACAAACCAACTACTATTGCAAATAATGGTTCATATACTTTTACTCTACCAAAACAATTAAAAAATGTTGTACAATGTAAACTTGCAGCATTGCAATACCCAAATGTTCAATATACAATTTCAAGCATTAGGGGGAATAATCTTATAGAAATTGTTGAACCAAGTACAAATTTATCTTATACAATTGAAGTACCAACAGGTACTTATGATTATACGCAATTTCCATCTATTTTGGAATATCAAATTAATATGGCATTTGATGGTAGTTATAATACTGTAAACCCACAACCAAATAGTGGTTACACTCCTCCTTATCCGCAACCTCCACCACAACCAAAACTTGGTTCTCCCAACAGATATCAAGTTTCTATAAGTCCATACACATATAGAACAAAAATAACAAATTTGTTAGGAATACCTTTTATTTTAGTACTTGACAAACCAACTTGGGATTCAAATAGTACTACTAATATTTGTTACAGAAGTACTGCTAATGTAGAGCCTGAGCTTTATTATGAAAGAAATTTTCTTCGCATTCAAAGTTTAGGATACACATGTGGTTTTAGAAATATTATATATCCTGCTCAAGTAACTCAAACCTCGGAAAGTGTTTATGATAATCAATTAATAGACTATTTATATTTTTCAATGAAAGATTATCAATTAAATAGAACAGATCATGTAACTGGAGTGTTCCCAGGATACTTTTTAGATAATGATATTTTAGCTCTAATTCCAATAACAAGTCAACCATTTACGTCCATATTAGATAGTGGTGCCAACTTTATATACAAAACGAGAAATTACTATGGTCCAGTAAATATATCAAAAATAGATGTGCAGCTATATGGACCTCTTGGCAACCCAATCCCTTTATTTGGAAACCAATTTGCATTTGCATTAGAATTTAAACTGCAATATGAAAATCCTGTTGGTCTATCCCAGCCACAGGCATCTAATAGCCAGCTGTCTAGCGATCCGTTTCTTCCGTCTAACCAGTCATTTTCGCAACAAACGGCTCCTACATCAGAACCATATCCCGCTCATCCTATCGCCAACCAAGTCATCAGCCAAGTCGCCAGCCAAGTCGCCAGCCAAGTCGCCAGCCGCAGATCCTGAGCAGGTCATCTACCTGTTAACAACTCAAATAAGACTTCACAAAAGGCTGTAGAATCCTTATTTTAGTTATTGTTTAAAAGTCAAATTTTTCCAACTCATTCAAATAATTTTCATCAACAACATACAAACTCGCATTCTTATGTAATTCATAAAAGTCTTTGCACGTTTTTTCAAATGTTATAGTCGGAATATTTTTCTCTTTAGTGGACATTTTTTGTTCGTCAGGTTCATATGCATATTGATCATAAAATTCTTCCAATAAGTCGTCATCCGGAAATTCTAATCTTTTTGTTTCGTGATTTAAAAATCCTTGAAATTCTTCCATTCGTTTTTTCCAAACAGGGCACGAATAAGCATAATATTCCCAATGATAGTCATACTCATTCTTTATACCCAATTCCTTATATATTTCTCTTTTTAATTTAAAGAACCCCAAATATTTAAGGTCATTTGTACCACAAATGCACGCCATTGGAAGTATCTTATATGGTCTGAAAGTTGTTACTTCACCATTATAAATTGTTTCGTATACAAGTGTATCTTCCATATCTACACTTATGTACATACTTTTTCCCATTTTAAAGTTATTCATCAAATAATAATAATGCATTATTCGTGAAAGCAATACAATTCTTTTATTTTTATACAATAATTTTTCAAACTCTTTTAGTATTTTTTGACGTTTTAGCGCGATCTTTTTTGATGTAAAATAATCTATTACTCTTATTAAAATACTTTGCAATTCATCTTCTCTCACAACATCCAAAACAAAACTTGCTATTTGTTCGTAATCTTTCTTTTCTAACCAAACTTCAAATGAATCTTCAATCTCTATTTCAAAATTCAAACAAACTTGACGCAACATGAAAACATCTAATGTATATTTGCGTATTAATAAATTATTTGTAATTGTTGCTACTATTTTTTGTTTTTCATCGTTTGAACTTGAAAAGAATGTATTATTTTTTTGAGTTAAGTAAGCCTCAAAAGTAGGATTTATAGCTGCATAAAATTCATAATAGAATTTCCAAAATAAATTCAATAATTCAGTTTCAAATCCTGAAAAATACAACTCAAATGCCCAAAATATAGCATCTTCGTTCTTATTTAAGAGAGATGCCAACAAGGCTATTTCTACTTCATCTTTTAGATATAAATAACGCGTAAATGTAATTTGATTTTGTTCCATCTTGGTTATTTTGATTTTTGGTTCTACCTTTCTTAAAGGTAGAATTTTTATTTCAATTTTAAAACTTTTATTTTAAAAGGTTTATATATAATGGCTCAAAGACGCTTGAAAAAAAATATTAAATCTAAAAAAAATAAAACTAGAGGAGCGAAAAAAAATAAGACTCGCAAATATCGTGGAGGACAGAGCTATTCTTTACCTTTTTTAACTAGTACTTCTCCAGTGGGAATTAGTCCATTTCATAACTTGTATTAAATAATTTTTATCTTAATAAATATATATAATGTTGAGTGAGTGGAACAAATTTGTCCAAAAAGTTTATCGTGAAGGTAAACAAAAGAATCCTAATTACAAATTTAAGGATGCGTTAAGTGACGCAAGTGCCCGAAAAGGAGAGATGGGCAAGCCTAGCGTTGAAGTGGGAAGTGTAGGAACTAAATCTCGCAAATCGCGCCGTTCTCGCAAAGCTGCTAGAAAATCCTGCATGAAAAAATGCAAACAAATGTGCAAAACACAAAAAATGCGTGGCGGAAAACGTGGACGTGGACGCAAAGGAGGATGCCACACCAATCACCCTTTGATGCCTGCTAACTTCCCCGGAGATGGTAACGTACAATAAATTAAAATATATTTTCAAATTTATTAAATATATTTTAAAAATTATCTAAAGTTTTGCATAAAGTTATGTGTTCCGGTAAATTTAATGAAACTGCATCATCAAAATACTTATCTGTTACATATAAACTTACTGGTTCTTCTATTCTATTGCAAACTTCTATTAAACTAGATATTCGACCTTTTGCCCCTGCATAAATAGCAGGTCTAGGCTTTTTTCGTGTCGGATATCTACATAGCCATTCTACTTGCATTGCTCGAATTGATGTCCACGATGTTGAAGTAAAAACTGCAATAAATTCCCACGGGCCTTTACCTCTAGTTGCGTACGCTCCGCCTTTTATTTCTCCATTGTGCTGTCTAAGACGCCGCGTTAAGTTTACAGTATACCCATTATAAGTTTGTCCTTGGCCAAAAGGAGCATTGATTTGACCTAAAAAATAACAATAATATCTCTTTTCTGGAGTTTCATTCTTTTTTTCTTCTTCCATTGTAAAAGGAGAGCAAAAAATGTATCAAATAATACGTTCCACTTTTTCTAAAAGTGGATTCCAATCTATAGAGTTATCAAAAAGATCTTGGAATTTTTCAATAGTTTTTAGTGGTGTCAACCTTTTTTCTGGATTTGGATCCATGTTCAAAAGAAGTAGTTGAGAGAAGCCATCAAAAAAAGCATTTGATGTATTTAAATTTTCTCGTATTTTTGTAATAATTGGCAAAAATAATGCACTTAAACTATAATTATCCCAAGTAATTGAATACTTTATCATTTTTTCTATTATTTTTTCTCTCGATTGATTAATTATAGAAAAAGATAAACCCTGTAAAACTAATGATTTATAAAATGTTTTTATAAATTCTGGAGAGAATCCTCGTAATGCTTGATTTTTAACAATAAAGTCCTTGCATATTTCCTCTACATTTGCTTGTGAAATACTTTTTTTCTCTCTAGACTCATCTTTCAAAAAGGTAATTATATGAGTTTCTAATGGCAATGAGTATATTTCTGGGTTATATTTGGTAAACATCTTTTCAAAAACAGAAAAATCATCATTTATACAGAAACTTTCAGAAAAGTTTTTTAATAAAGGTTGCTTTTTCTTATTATATCCTATTTTTTCCTCATTAATATCAAAATAAACGATTTTATTTGAATTTAACGCATTAATACCCTTTAACAAATAAGTGTACGAATCAAATAATTCTAATACTTTTTCTCTCGGATTTGATAAATTATTGAAAAAATGAGAGAAACTAGAGTAATGCAAGTCTTCTGTAAAAAGAAGAACATAATATTTTTTCTCTGCAATTTCAGAAAGTTCTAATATATTTTCATCAATATCCGAGACATTCAATATTTTACTATTTTTTATTGGAGAGAAATATAAAAAAAAATAGGGGATTTGTTTAATTTTTTCAGATATTTTTATTTCATTCACACATTCTTCATAATTTTTAATTATTTTCATTTATACTTTATTTTAATTAAAGGAAGATTTTTAATACATTTTTAACTAGTTGCATTAATTATTGTAAAATAACGATTTTTATAAGTTTTTTTGATTTTATCTTTAATTTCTAGAGGTTCTTTAATGCCCTTGCTACATAGACGCTTTACTTCCTCTTGCAGTATTTCTACATTTGTTCTGCAAAATTCAATAAAACTTAGTGCTGGCTTGATTGTCAATGTTCTTGAAATGTGATCATCCATGCTATCCAATAAATCTTGAGTCATGCCAATATACGGACGCCTTTGTGTTGGTGCCTTTTTTTCAGTGCTTTTTTTTCTGAAATAGTATCGGCTACTCTTGAACATTTTTTCTAATATATTTCCTTCATATCCCAATTCCGTAAGTCGTTTTACTTCACTATCAATTAATTCATTATTTTCTTCCGTCCATTGTGTCCAAGCTTCCTTGAAAGTTGCACGATCATCATATTGATGAATTTTTGAAAATTCGTATAGTTGTTCTGCAAACAAATCATTAAATTTATAACGAAATATTAGTTTTCCAGTATCATTAGATGTTTGTATATGTTCTGAAAAAACTCCTCTATTAGTATTATCAAATTTATTATTATCATAACTGATATTAGAATCAATAACTCGTCTTTCATTGTCGGTCATGCCTTGCTACTAATGTATTTATATTACTTATTATCGCAATATCTAAAATCAATTTTTTTGTTTTTAAAATAAAAAGAAAAATTGATTTAATAATAATCCCGATAATATATTATCAAAAATAAATGGACTTTTCCGATTTAAATCTACCTATTCCAGATAATATTCATAAACAAACACCAGACGTTCAAAAAAATATTTATGAATATTTTATTTCAATGGATAATATGCAAAAAACAGCTTATTTAATTGCATATCATCATTTGGGTTCATCATTCAATATATTAAAAAGTAATGGATATAATGAATGGTTGCAAAGTAAAAAAGATTAATATTAACGTCTTTTTGATATGTTTCTTTTAAAATTATGTCTTTGGCGCTTTCTTGTTTTACCTCCATATTGAGATAAAAGTTTATTAGGATTTAATGTAGAGTCGTGGAATTCTGCAATTGAACCTCCAACGTTGTTTAATATTTTTGTTTTTTCATTTACTTTATCTTTCATCTTTTTTTCCAACTCTCCTTTTACATCTGGAATTTTGGGAACTTCGGGAAGCTTTGAAAGCATTTTATCTTTTAAATCATCTGTATTTGGTAATTCAGGAACAAATTTTTTTGTTGCTTCTGCAATATTTTGTGTAATTTGATTTACAGCATCGCTCTCAGCAGTTATTATTTCTGAACCAGCATTAACAACTGATTGACCAGCAGCAATGGCTTTATCAAATGATCGAATAGTTCCAACTAAAACTCCTAACATTGGTACTTCCTCCAAAGTATTTAAAGCAATATTTATACCTGCATTTCCTATTTTTTCTGCTGATTTTTCAACGGCTTCTGTAGTTGTTTCAACCAATTGATTTATGGCGGGCTGCGCTGCTTCTAAACCAGTAGCTAACACTTGAGCACCTTCTCCAATGACTTCTTGAATATGTTCTTTTGTTTCTGGATCAGAAAGAATTTTGATCTCTTTTTCTAGTGCATTATTCACTGAATCTTTGCTTGCAAGATTTACTCCTAGTAAGTTGCTTGCTCCAGTAATAGCAGCGGATGCTACATTGTTTGCAGTGCCACTTACTAAATTTACAGCAGGACCAACTATTCCTGGGTGTTCAGCCTGTATTTCTTCCGATAATTGCTCTTGCTTTGCTGCCTGACCTCCTCGAAGTTTTCTACTATTTTTTCTTTTAAAAGTATGTCTACGTTTTCTAGTTGGATACATCTATCTTATATTAATTGGAGTTTTTATTTTATTTAAAATATGCGCTTATTTTAAATGAACCAAAAAGATGAACCAACTAAAAAAAAATTTTCAAAAAGTATTTATTTGTATTCTAGTCCACGCAAAGCACAAGCGCAAGCATACAAATATTTAGGAAGAACTGCAAAAATTTATCCAGCTAGAAATCCCCAAAAAAAGTATTCTATTTTTGATAAAAAAAATAACAAATGGGTAAACTTTGGACAAATGGGATATGAAGATTTTACAAAACATAAAAATAAAACACGCCGTAAAAATTATTTAACTCGAACTAAATTTATGCGAGGAGACTGGAAAGATAATAAATACTCTGCAAATAATTTAAGCCGAAACATTTTGTGGTAAAAATATTTAAGAAAAATTTGAATTATTCATACTAGCTTTAAAATCAGCCCAGGACATTGCCAATCTTTTATCAAGTTGTTTTTTATCTACAGGTTGCAAAAAATTAAAATTTGCTAGTTTTCCCTCATATCTATACTTATTTGCATTATCCTTTAACAATGCATTTTCATTATCCCTTTTTGTAATATCCTTGTTTCCTGCATTTTTTGCGGGAGCTGCAACTACTTCTTTTGTGACACTATTGTTATAAGTCTTGAATTTTGCAAATACATCCTTTTTTGTATTTGCAGCATTGATTTGTTTTTCAGGGTTTTTTGACTCTAATGCAACATCTTCAAGTGGTTCTTGCTTTTGCTTTTTCTTTTCTTCTGCAG
>Ga0214921_10002409_pt1 | contig 30455 bp, 30 predicted proteins | sample LL1505_MetaG_FD_177992 | JGI IMG/M metagenome (GOLD analysis project Ga0214921, IMG submission 177992) | Freshwater microbial communities from Lake Lanier, Atlanta, Georgia, United States - LL-1505 | ecosystem: Environmental > Aquatic > Freshwater > Lake | place: USA: Georgia | collected...
CGCTTCGATACCCGAATTCTCGACGAGTTTGCGGGCCGACGAGATCGTACGCTCCGAACCGCGAGCCGTTTCGATCAAGCGCGTGCGAAAGAAGCCCGGCATCGCGGCGACGACTTGCACGTCGTGCGACGCATACTCCTGCATCAGGGTTTCGCTCAAGGCGACCACGGCGGCTTTCGCGGCGTTGTAGATGGACATCTGCGGGCCCGTGCAAAAACTCGCTGCGCTCGCGATGTTGATGATGAGGCCCCCGCGTCCATTGGCCATGTGGGGGATGACGGCGCGGCAGGCGTTGGCCACGCCATGCACGTTGATGTCGAACACCCACTGCCAATCTTCGGTCGTGGTGTGGTGAAAAGCCCCGGCCGCGGCGACGCCGGCGCAATGCACCGCAATGTCGATGCCGCCCGCCGTCGCGGCGGCGGCATCGACGATGGCGCGCAAGGCCGACGCATCGCGCACGTCGCAAGGTGCGGCACCGACTTCGACACCGTCACGCGCCAAACTTTGGGCGACGAGATCCAGGCGCACGGCATCGACGTCGGTCAAAAACAGACGCCAGCCTTCGCGAGCCAGGATTTCCGCGCAGGCGAGGCCGAGACCACTCGCGGCGCCGGTGATGAACGCACGGCGTCCGGGAAAGCGCTGCGACAAGTTGAAAGCGGATCGGGTCATGCGTGAATGCTAACCTACATCGAGCGGGGACGTTTCGCGCGTCGGCAGGCGTCGCTGCAATATTTCACGGTGTCCCAGTTTTTGGCCCATTTTTTGCGCCACGTGAACGGCCGGCCGCAATGCGCGCAAGGACGACTCGGCAGATCGGATTTGGCCACGCCGCGCACGGCTCAAACCTCCGAATTCGCCAGCTTCGCGCGCAGCTCGGCGGCGGCACCTACGATCGCTGCGCGTGCCTCCGGGGCGTAGCGCGCGGCGTTGCGCAGCTGCAGACTCATGCGCGGGTTGCCCGCCAGCGCACGCTCGTGTCGGAACAGATAATCCCAATACAAGGTGGTGTACGGGCAGGCGCGCGGGCCAGTGGCAGTCCCCGGATCGAAGCGACACCGTGAACAATGATCGCTCATGCGATCGATGTAGCGACCGGTGGCCACGTACGGCTTCGAGGCCATGACGCCGCCGTCGGCGTACTGCGACATACCGAGCGTATTGGGCAACTCGACCCATTCGACGGCGTCCACGTAGACCGCGAGATACCACTCGTGCACGCGCTTCGGCTCGACGCCGAGCAGCAACGTGAAGAGCCCCGTCACCATCAGACGCTGGATGTGGTGCGCATAGCCGTAGCGCAAGGTTTGCGCGATGACCTCGCGCAAACAGGCATATTCGGTCTCGCCCGTCCAGAAAAAATCGGGCAATGACGCGTGCGCGTGCATCGCATTGCGCTCGAGATACGCGGGCATGCAGCGCCAATAAATGCCGCGCACATATTCACGCCAACCGAGAATCTGGCGTATGAAACCTTCGACCGCAGCAAGCGGCGCGCGACCGGCGCGATATGCCGCTTCGGCGGCGGCAATCACCTCGCGCGGATCGAGCAGTTTCAGATTTAAGGCAGCGGAGAGTCGCGAATGGAACAACCAGGTTTCCCCGCCCCACATCGCATCCTGATGATCGCCGAACGACGACAAACGATGGCCGATGAAATCGTCGAGTGCCGCGAGTGCCGCGGCTCGCGAGACCGGCCAGTCGAAGTCCTCGAGTCGGCCGACGTGGGTTGCGCCGTGGCGCTGCTGCACGTCGTCCAAGGTTTCGCGCGTGATCGCGTCGGGCGCAAACGCGAGCGGCGGCGGGATCGAACCCGGCGCGGGCCCGGTGCGACCAAAACTTTTGCGATTTTCGGCGTCGAAGTTCCATTGTCCGCCCTCGGGCTCGCCGTCACCGTCGAGCAAGATCCGATGTCGCTGACGCAATTCGCGATAGAAAAACTCGAGACGCAATTGCTTGCGGCCACGGGCATGACGCTCGAATTCTTCGTGCGTGCAGAGAAAGTGCCGATCGGGCAGCTCCGTGAATTCGACCTGCGCGGCACGCAGCGTCGCACGCAGTTGTTCGCGGACGCCCCACTCACCCGGCTCGACGTAGCACACGCGGCGCGGCTCGAGCCTTTTCAAATCACCAGCCAGAGACTCGCTCACGGACGCGCCCGAGGTGTATTCGACGCGCAGGCCTTCGGCCAGGAGTTGGTCGCGAAAGTGCCGCATCGCGGCGAGAAACATCGCGATCCGCGGCAATGACGAGGGCACGCGCGTCGCTTCCTGCTGCGCTTCGATCATCCACACCACGTCGCGCGCCGGATCGAGGTCGTCGAACAGCGCGGAGTCCCGGTTCAGCTGATCACCGAGCACGATCAACAGTCGTGCGACTTCGCGAATCGGCTTTTTGATGGTCGCCATCCGCACATCATAGAGTCCGACCCCGGGAACGTCGCCTCTCTGGCATAAATACACCCCGATGACCGATAATCGACACGAACAAGGAGGTTGCATGTCAGGCCAAGCGCGTTATTCCAATCTTTCCATCACCCTGCACTGGCTGATGCTCGTGCTGCTCGTGGCTGTCTACTGCCTGATGGAATTTCGCGGCTATTTTCCGCGCGGCAGCGAAGAACGGGACGCGATGAAACATTGGCATTACATGCTGGGGCTGTCGGTATTCGTCCTCGTCTGGATCCGCATCGCCGCACGCGCCATCGGTGGCGTGCCGCCGATCACGCCGTCGCCGTCACGTCGGCAGCAACTCGCCGCCAAAGCGGTCCATGTCGGCATGTACGCACTGATGATCGGCATGCCGATCGGCGGCTGGATCATCCTGAGTGCGGAGAGCAAGCCGGTGCCGTTTTTCGGTCTGACGTTGCCGCCGTTGGTCGGGCCGAACGAAGAGCTCGCTCACCTCGTCGAAGAAATCCACGAGGCGGCGAGCAAAGTCGGCTACGTGCTGCTCGCGGTACACGCCGCCGCCGCGCTCTATCACCACCACTTCATGCGTGACGACACGGTGCGGCGCATGATGCCGGGTGGTCGCGAGAACAATTCGTGATGATGGAGCGCATCGTCGAAAAGCTGTTGTACTCCAGCCGCTGGTTGCTGGCGCCACTCTATCTCGGCCTGTCTTTGGCACTGATCGCGCTCGGCATCAAGTTCTTCCAGGAGGCGTTTCACGTCTTCCAGGTACTGCTTGAGCTGCCCGAAGACAAGCTCGTGCTCGTCGTGCTGTCACTGATCGACATCGCGCTGGTGAGCAGCCTGATCGTGATGGTGATGTTGTCGGGCTACGAGAACTTCGTCTCGCGCCTCGACATCGCAGCCGAAGAAGCCGACAAACTCGGCTGGTTGGGCAAACTCGACGCCGGCACCCTGAAGTTGAAGGTGGCGGCTTCCATCGTCGCGATCTCGTCCATCCACCTGCTCAAGGTGTTCATGGATGCCGACACCGTGCCGAACGACAAAATCCTTTGGTACGTCGTGTTGCACCTGACGTTCGTGATTTCAGCAGTGCTGATGGCGGTGCTGGACCGCATCGCCTTCTCGGGCCATCGCGGCGGACATTGAATGCCGCGCGTGCGCGCTCAGCGCGCTGCGTATTCGACCAGCACGTAACGCAATTTGCGGGCGGGTATTTCGGATTTGACGACCACCCGGTCGGGCCCCGTGACCCAAATGTCGTTCATGCCCGCCAGACGATAACGCGTCGTGCTGAAGCGCCCGGCGGGCACTTCGACGGTTTCTTCGCCCAGTCGCTCGATCGACAAGGGGACGATGCTGCCCTGCACCGACTTCGTGACGTCGGGGCCCGCTTCGAGGCTGAAGAGCGACAGCTGCTGCACGCCACCCTGCTCCGCCAAATAATTGGCCGTGTGCCAACCGTCGCCCGCCACGGGATGTGCGCCAAAAGAAAACCGCGCCGGCAGCGTCACCGCTTGCGAACGTCGTCCGGCGGGACCCTCCGCCTCGCCGCGCATCACGGCGCCGTCGCGCCGGAAGAATGCCGAACCTTTGTAGCGCCCTTCGTTCCAGTAGCTGACGTACGCCTCGATCGGCTGGAACTGCGGATCGACTTGCTGCACGACGGTGAACTGCGCATTTTTGGCAGCCAGATCGTGCCAGACGATCAGCGTGCGCGACTCGTCGGGGCGGACCAGGATTTGAAACTGCTCGCTGCCCCGAACTTCGCGACCGTCCAACGACTCGTATCGATATTGACCCGACGCGCGACGCGCGATCGAGGCATTTGCGAGTACCGGTGACGCGAGCTCGGCCGCCTGCGCCGCATGCGGCAAAAGACCCCAGCTCGACATCGACACGATGAAGATGGCGAATAACAGTGTCATGCGAACCACCAGGAATGTGGCCAACGGGCGTGCAATCGTCGATCCAGTCCGAACCAATGCCCCGTCGGCCAGAGGACCAGCGGCAGGAACATCAAGCCCAACACGATCAACGAGGCATCGTAGTACCCGCCGATCGCGAACGCGAACATCATCGCCATCGCGCCGAGTGCCGCGCCCCGGGTGACGCAACCGAAGAGCAATCCCAAAGCGATGGCCGTTTCGCCGAGGCATACCATTGCAGCCAATACTTCGTAATGCGGCAGCCCGATGCGTTCGATGAACCAGGCGCCGAAGGATTCCGGGTCGATCTCGGCAAGACGCTCGGTGAAGATATGCCTCAACCGGTCGCTGAACAAATATTGTTGCACCCACTTGTTCGCGGCGGCACCGGCGAAAAACAGCGCCATCAAATAGCGCAAGCCCAGCAGCGCGATGCGCCCGGCGCGTCCCGTGCGAGCGCCGATCATGGTGCCCCCGTCGGCAATGGACGACCGAGCCAGCGACGCACCAAGGCATAGCCCTCTCGACGCGGCATTTGCACGCAGGTTCCGCGCGGCTCGCCATTCGTCGCGCGCCACGTACCGTCGCGCAGATCAATCGTGGTGTCGTCGACGCTCAAGCGACCGGCGACCAGATCGAGTTGCGCCGCACGCTCGAGATCGATGCGAGTGCGTACGTCACCGCGCTCCAGATAGAGCGTGACCGGACGCGCGTCGGTGGTCTTGCGACGGATCCATTGCACGAGATAGTCCCAGATAGTCCCCACCTGCGCCCAAAAACTCTTCTCGCGCAAACGATAGACCTGCGACTCGGCAGGCTTGCCCGGGTCTTCGCAACGCAGGAATTCGTCGCAGGTGGTACACAAAATATTGATGCGGATGACCAGCGACTCCGGCGGCACAGGCTGCGGTGCGCGCCCGCAGGCCGACAGGGCGAGCAGCACGAGAACGGTGAAACTGCGACGCAAAGACGGGCGCAACATCGGCTAACGCATCGTCACGAATTCTTCGGCACTGGTCGGATGGATCGCGACGGTGTCGTCGAAGTCGCGCTTGGTCGCGCCCATCTTCACGGCGACCGCGAAGCCCTGCAGCATTTCATCGGCGCCTGCGCCGATGACGTGACAGCCGACCACCCGCTGCTCGGGGTCGACGGTCACCAGTTTCATTTCGGCGCGGGGTTTGCGCGGTGTCATGGCGTGATACATCGGCACGAATCCGGAGGTGAATACTTTGACGCGTTCGGCGCCGTAACGCTCGACGGCCTCGGCTTCGCTCAGACCCACGGTACCGATCGGCGGGTGCGAGAACACCACGGTCGGAATGTTCGAATAGTCGAGATGACGGTCGGCCATACCGCCCCAGATACGGTCGGCAAGGCGTCGTCCGGCCGCAATGGCCACCGGTGTCAGTTGCGCCTGCCCGGTCACGTCGCCGATGGCGTACACGCCCGGCACGCTGGTTTGTTGGTATCGGTCGACGGCGATGCAGCCGCGATCATCGAGACGCACGCCGGCGCGTGCAAGCCCGAGATCGTCCACCAAAGGTTCGCGCCCGATCGCCCAGATCAGCGCGTCGAACGGTCCGAGCACGCGACCATCGTCGCTCGACAGCCGCAAGCTGCCGTCGGCGTCGCGATGCAGTGCGCGCGGCACGGCGTGCAGCGCGAATTCGACGCCGTCGTCGCGCATGATTTTCGAGAGCGTCTCGCCCAACATCGCTTCGAAATGACGCAATACGCGGTCGTGCCGCAATACGACCGTGGTCGCACTGCCGAGTGCGGCAAATATGCCGGCGATCTCGACCGCGATGTAGCCGCTGCCGACGATCGCCACGCGTTCGGGTCGGTGATCGAGTTCAAAGAAACCGTCGGAAGTGAGCCCGAGTTCGGCGCCGGGGATCGGCGGCAGCAACGGCCGTCCGCCGGTGGCGATCACGACGTGCTCGGCCTCCAGCGTTTCACCGTTGACGCGCACCGTGTGCGCACCCGCGAACTCGGCATGGCCGCGCACGAGGGTGATTTTTTTGTTGGCGAGATTGCGCTCGTAGATGCCGTTCAAACGCGTGACGTAGGCATCGCGTCGTTCGCGCAACATCGCCCAGTCGTGCCCGCGCAACGCGACGTCGAAACCGTAATGCTCTGCATCGTGGGCCGCGTGCGCGATCTGCGCCGCGTTCCACATCACCTTTTTCGGTACGCAGCCGACGTTGACGCAGGTGCCGCCGAGGCGCGCCGATTCGATCAGAGCGACCCGTGCGCCGTACTCGGCGGCGCGCTGCGCGCAGGCGAGCCCGCCACTGCCGCCACCGATCACGAGCAAATCGAAATCACCGCCTGCCATAGCCACCTCGGAGCACCGAATACCCGCGAATTGTTGCACGATGTGCGGCGTCACGGCGCATCTTGCAGTACCCTTGCTGCGCCATGAGTACCCTGAAAATCGCGACCTGGAACGTCAATTCCCTGCGGGTTCGCTTGCCGCAACTCGTCGAGTGGGTCGCCGCCGCATCCCCCGACATCATCGCGCTGCAGGAAACCAAAACCGTCGATGCGGATTTTCCGGTGGCCGACATCGAAGCGCTCGGCTATCACGTCGCCTACGCCGGTCAGCGCACCTACAACGGCGTGGCCATTCTGTCGCGTGCGGCGATCACTCCGGTCGCCACCGACATCCCGTCGTTCACCGACGAGCAACGACGCGTGCTGGCCGTCGACACGGCAGGGTTGCGCATCATCGATCTCTACGTCCCGAACGGCCAGGAGCCGGGCTCGGAAAAGTTCGCCTACAAAATGCGTTGGCTCGAGGCGCTGCACGGGTGGCTCGCCGCCGAACGCGCCGGCGATCGCAAACTCGTCGTGCTCGGCGACTTCAACATCGCACCCGAAGATCGCGACGTGCACGATCCGGCGGCCTGGGCGGGCGGCGTGCACGTGAGCCCCGAAGAACGCGAGGCACTCGCGACCTTGCTGAAAATCGGCTTCGTCGACGTGTTCAGAGCGTTCGAGCAACCCGAAAAATCATACAGCTGGTGGGATTACCGCATGGGTGCGTTCCGTCGCAATCACGGACTGCGCATCGATTTGATTCTGGCGGATATCGAGCTCGCCAAACACTGCACAGGCTGCCATATCGATCGCGAACCGCGGCGCGCCGAGCGCCCCTCGGATCACACGCCGGTGATCGCCGAATTCACGCTGTGAAATTCTTGGGCGGGCGGTCGTAGCCCGTCACGTAGCGCCGATGCAATGCACTGAGCTGCGGCAATATGTGTTCGGCGCCGGCGACCTCGCCGCGCGCGATCGCGGCCTGCAAAATTTCGACCGACAAGGCGTCTGCACACGGCTCGGCGATCGGGGCGTAACTCAAGTGCCAAGGCTCCGGACTGACGCCCTCGCCGCGCGTCGTATACGGCCTAAAAAATCCGTAGTCGCCGGCGTATTGCATAAGCCACGCCTGCAGTGCCGCGAACGGTCCATCCGGCGCGTATTCGTCGGGGTCGAGGCGCAACGCCACGCCCGACGGCAGCGCGGCGCGATCGTAGACGTCGCAATCGGTGCCCCAATGATGCCGACTGGCGCCGGGCAAAGCCGACCACCACAAAATCGCCTCGATACGCGTCGCGGGCGTCAGTTGCGAGGCATCGAGTACTTCGCCATCGCGATCCTGCATCGGTCGCAGCCCGTTGAACTTCGCATTCCAGATATCGCGCTGGCGTGCAAAATCGCGGAAGCCGGACGCCGGCACGAGATCGATCCCGGCGCGTGCGGCGGCGGCACGCAAGCGCATGAAGGGCGCAACGACGTCGACGTGCAGCGCACAACCGAACTCGGGTACGTCGATGACGTGATCGCGGCTGCGACCCGTGAGTTGCAAAGCGTCGAGCGACGGTCCGCTCAAGCAACACCATCTCGCGGAGCGTCCAACACTTGCAGGAATACCTCAAGCGGCTGCGCGCCCGAGAAACCCGTACGTCGATCGAAGACGAACGTCGGGACGCCCGAGACGTTCCAGCTCCGCGCGAGATTCTCCAACTCGACCACCTCGCCATGCAGGCCCGGCTCGTCGAGTGCGCGCCCGGCTTCGTCGGCGTCGAGGCCGCACTCCGCCGCGATCGCACGCAGCACGGCCGGATCACCGACATCGCGCCCATGGGTGAAATAGGCGGCGAACAGCGCGGCGATGACGGCATGCTGGCTGGCGGCCGAATGACGTCGCGCGTAGGCCGCGAGCACATGGGCACGTCGCGTGTTCGGTGACCGTTTCACCGCGTCGAATCGAAACTCGATGCCGAGCGTCGCGCCGAGCGTCACGAGTTGTCGCTGCGCATCGGCAAAGCGATTCACGTCGCCGAACCGTTCACGCATGTATTCGGCGCGATCGCGACCCTCCACCGGCAGGTCGGGGTTGAGTTCGAAGGGCAACCAGGTCACCGACTCGACGGCCGCGGGGCGCGCGGCGATGGCCTGCTGCAAGCGCGCGTGCCCCACGTAACACCATGGGCACACGACGTCCGAAAACACTTCGATTTGCATGCGCAAAGCATAGCATCGGCTTGCCTGCGTAAAATGCACGGGTGATCCATCTCAGAAACGTGCGGCTGCGACGCGGCCCCGAGCCGCTGCTCGAAGCGGCGACGGTCAGCATTTTGCGCGGCGAAAAAGTCGGCCTCGTGGGGCGCAACGGCTGCGGCAAATCGTCGCTGCTCGCGCTGTTGCGCGGCGAGCTCGCGCTCGACGGCGGCGAGTGCGAAGTGCCGGCGCATTTGTCCATCGCCTCGGTGGCGCAAGAACTGCCGCATTCGCAGCGACCGGTGATCGAGCACGTGATCGACGGCGACGAGGCCCTGCGCGATCACGAGCGTCGCATGCAGGCCGCCGAGTCGGCGGGCGACGGCCTGCGGCATGCGGCCTTGCTCGCGGAGTACGAGACCATCGGCGGCTATACGGCTCGCAGCCGCGCCGCCGCGCTGTTGGACGGACTCGGCTTCGAGGCGGCGGCGATCGATCGTCCGATCGCGGAATTTTCGGGCGGTCTGCGCATGCGCGCGATGCTCGCCCGGGCACTCATGTGTCGCTCGGACGTGTTGCTGCTCGACGAACCGACCAACCATCTCGATCTCGATGCGGTGCTCTGGCTCGAAGGCTGGTTGCGCGCGTATCCCGGCACGCTGGTGCTGGTCTCGCACGATCGCGAATTTCTCGACGCCGTCGTCGGCCGCATCCTGCACCTGCGTGATCGCGCCTTGAGCGCCTACAGCGGAAACTTCTCGCGATTCGAGGTGCAACTGGCCGCCAACACGGCACAGCGACGTGCGGCGGACGACAAGCTGCGGCGTGAAATCGCGCATGTCCGCAGTTTCGTCGAGCGCTTTCGCGCGCAGGCGACCAAAGCACGACAAGCGCAGAGTCGCCTCAAGTGGTTGGAGCGTCTGCCGGCGATCGTCGAACAACGCGAAGAGAGCGTGTTTCATTGGTCGTTCGTCGCGCCGCGAAAGTTGCCGCAGCCGCTCGTGTCGCTCGAACGCGTGGCCGCGGGGTACGGCGAGCGGGTCGTCGTGGAGGACGTGCGCCTGTCGATCGGCCCCGGTGCGCGACTCGGCATACTCGGCCGCAACGGCGCCGGCAAGTCGACGCTGATGCGCGTCATCGCAGGCGATGCGCCGACGCAGCGCGGCGTGCGCACGCCGGCCACCGATCTCGAATGCGGTTTCTTCGCGCAGCTCGAGGTCGACCAGCTCGACGTCGAATCCACGGCCATCGTCGAACTCACCCGGCGCGGTGGTGCGGACGTTGCCGCATGGAACGAGCAGCAAAAGCGCGATCATCTCGGACAATTCGGTTTTGCGGGAGAGCGCGTCTTCGAACCGATTCGGCGTTTTTCGGGCGGTGAACGGGCGCGCCTGTCGCTCGCCATCCTGGTCGCGCGTCGCCCGAATCTTTTGTTGCTCGATGAGCCCACGAACCATCTCGATCTCGAGATGCGCGATGCGTTGTTGCTGGCCCTGCAGGAATTCGAAGGCGCCGTCGTGCTGGTGTCGCACGACCGGTCATTGCTGCGCAGCGTGTGCGACGAATTCTGGTTGGTGTCGCAAGGACGCGTGCAGCCGTTCGACGGCGATCTTGCCGATTACGCCGGCTGGTTGTCGCAACGCGCGAGCGTGAGCGGCGGGTCGCAGGTCGACGACACGCCAAGCGGCGCCGAGCAGCGCAAAGATCGCAAGCGACGCGAAGCCGAGGCACGCAATCAACTCGCCCCCCTGCGCGCGGCAATGCGGCGCATCGAGACGGAACTCGAGCGGCACAACACGCGCCGCGCAGAACTCGAACGAACCTTGGCCGATCCGGATTTTTACGTGCAGGTCGGGGCCGCCGAGCAACGCACGACCACCGAGGCCCACGGCCAGCTGCTCAAGGAAATCGCGGCACTCGAGAACCGTTGGCTCGAGATCGGCGAGTCGATCGAAGCCGCCGGAAAATAAAAAGGGCGGATCTTTCGATCCGCCCAAACGGGGGTCACTCGTCAGAAGGGACGGTTGACGGGAGAAAGTATAAAAATGCGACCCCGCCGCGTCAAGCATTTGTACGAGAGAACGCTGTATTTAAGTTGTACAGCCTGTCCTCGCGGGGTGCGTAGCAGCCGCTTGCCAGAGGCTTTATTCTTTTTAAATCAATAAGTTAGGGGATTTTCGCCGCTGCTTGATCGCGCAACTCGGCGAGCGCACGGTTCGCCGCCTCCTCGAATGCGGCGACGATCACGGTCATCCGATCGGCCGTCACCGGTGCCAGTGCCTCGGCTTCGAACTCGCCGACCAATGCCCGATCGCTGGCGCGCAGGACCGTGGCCCGCAGCCTCACCCGCGCCGCGCGCGTGCCCGCCCCGATCTCGCCCTCGATCTCGAAGCGCTGCACGCCGAGGCGCAGCGTGTACTGCACCGGCGCCGACGCGGCGGCATCGAAGGTGCGGAACGTGCCGCGCTCGCGCCACACTTCCAGCGCGAGCGCGTCGACGACGCGCGGAATGGAGGCTGCCCAGCGACTGGCGGCAAAGAAATCGAGGCTGCGATCGGCGCGCGACAACAACACGCGATCGGTGTCGTATCCCGGCGCCGCAACACCGGTGATTACTTTCAACGCGGACGCCTTGCCGACTTCGGCGACTGGTCTTTCTTTGCCCGGCGATGTCGCACGCAAGACGTACGTCACGGCAGAGACATCGGACTGGCCAAGCAGGCTGCAGCCGCTCATCAGCGACACGATACCGATCAGCAGCACGCTCCACGGCAGGCGTTGCAATCGACTCATCGCGGAACCTCCACGCCCGCCTTGCCGGCCGGACGCACGATGCGAGAGGGGTCTTCACGTAAAGTTTTGGCGAGCTCGCGCACCTCGGCCGCCGCTTCGCGACTCTCGCGCAACAATCGCGTCGCCTCCGGCAAACCCTCGCGCGTGAATGCATTGAGGTCGCCCTCGTTGCCCGCGACGAACGCATCGAGCCGCGCACTCGTCGCGGCAAGATTTTCCGCTACGGTTTCGACCCGTTGCATGGTATTGCGGACCCGCGGCGTCGCATCGTCGCTGAGATCCCGCAACGATGCGGCGACTGCGCCGAGATCACGCGCCATGCGCCGCAGATCCGCGGCCAGAACGTCGACTTCACGCATGGTCGCAGGCAAACCGCGACTCGCACGCTCGAGATTCGAAATCGTGCCGGACAAAGCCTTGATGTTTTCGTCCGACAACAGACGGCTGGCGCGTTGTGCGACATCGGAGGCGCGCGCCATCACCTCGGGCAGGCCGCTCAAAAACACGTCGAAGCTCGAACGCACCGAACGAATGACCGGATAGCGTTCGCTCGGCACCGTGTCGGCCAGCGGTTTGTTGCCCGCATCGCCCAGCAAATCGATGTACAACAAACCCGTGACGCCGAGAAAGGACAGCTCGGCGACGGTGCGTGGCGAGATCGGCGCCGACGAGTCAAGATCGACGATCACCTGCACGCGTGCCGCCGAGCGACGATCGATGCGCAGCGCAACCACGCGGCCGATATCGACGCCGAGATAGCGCACGGTGCTGCCGACGTTGAGGCCGCTGACCGAACCTTCGAAATAGATTTCGTGTCGCTCCCAGGAGCGCGCTTCGGAGGCGTCGGAGTACCAATAAACGAAGGCGACCGCCAAAGCGGCAACCAGCAGCACGAAGGCGCCCACCGCGGTGTAATTGGCCTCACGTTCCATGAGCGACTCCGAAGCGGCGCGCACGTTCGCCGTGGAAATAGGATTGTATCCACGGATGCGGATGATCGACGATCCCGGCCAGGCTGTCGGTGACCAGTTTGCGATCGACGATCACCCCGACGCGGTCGCAATTGCGGAATATGGTATCGAGGTCGTGGGTGATCATCACGATGGTCAAAGACAACTCCTGACGCAGCCGGATCAGCAGATCGTCGATGGCCGCGGCGCTGATCGGATCGAGCCCGGCCGTCGGCTCGTCCAGGAAGAGCAGCTTCGGATCGAGGGCGAGTGCGCGCGCGAGTGCGGCGCGCTTGATCATGCCGCCCGACAATTGTGCAGGATATTTGGCCCCTGCATCGGCGGGCAAGCCCACCAACTGCAATTTCAGCAGCGCGAGTTCATCGAGCGCCCGGGCCGACAAATCGAGGTGCTCGAGCATCGGCAGTTGCACGTTCTGCAGCACCGTGAGCGAACTGAACAGAGCCCCGGCTTGAAACGTGACGCCGTAATCGGCCTTCAAGGCGCGCAAAGCGCGATCGCCGAGATGGGTGATCTCGGTCCCGAACATCCGCACCTCGCCTTCGTTCGGACGATGCAGTCCGAGCACGGTACGCAACAACACCGACTTTCCCGAACCCGACCCGCCGACGATGCCGAACGCCTCGCCGCTGCGCACTTCGAGATCGAGATGATCGTGCACCACCTGGGCGCCGAAGCGATTGACGATGCCGCGTGCTTCGACGGCGAGCATCAGATGTCGATCTCCATGAACAACACGGCGAACAAGGCGTCGGCGAGGATCACCAAAAATATCGACTGCACGACCGCAACGGTGGTCAGACGGCCGAGCTCGCGCGAGGAACCGCGAACCTGCATGCCGCGAAACGTACCGACGATGGCGATCAATATCGCGAACACCGGCGCCTTGATGATGCCGACCCAGAACGTGTAGTCGCCGATCGATTCGTCGACGCGTTGCACGTATTGCACCAATGGCATGTCGAGCAACACATTGCAGAGCAAGCCGCCGCCCAGAATTCCGACCGCGTCGGCGATCACCGTGAGCAAGGGCAGCGCGATCACGAGTCCGAGCGCGCGTGGCAACACCAGAACTTCGATCGGTTGCACGCCGGTCGCACGCAGGGCATCGACTTCTTCGTTGAGATTCATGGCGCCGATTTCGGCGGCAAATGCGCTGCCCGATCGACCCGCGACGATGATGGCGGTGAGCAGCACGCCCATTTCGCGCAGCACGCCCACGGTGACGAGATCCACGACAAAGATATCCGCGCCGAATTTGCGCAGTTGCTGCGCGCCCATGTACGCGATGATGACGCTGATCAGAAACGCGATCAGAGCGACGATGGGAATGGCGGTGATGCCGGTGTCGTAGACGTGGCGCGCCACCGAGATCGGATGCCAGGCGCGGCGATCAAAGACGCCACGCAGAAACCGGACCGTGGCTTCGCCGAGAAACGCGAGCCCGTCCCGCCAATCGCGCGCGGTGTCGAAAGCGCGATGACCGAGAGCGGACAAGACGGAGCCGCGCGACGCTGCAGGCAGCGCAGAGACTGCGGCGGCGTCACCCAAAGCAGCGTCGACGAGCGCGACGGTCACCGGCCGCTCGCCCTCGTAGTCGACCGACAAACCCCGCTCGGCGGCGCGCTGCTCGAGTCGACGCACCGCCCAAGCGCCGGCCAGATCGGGCACGACGGCACCGACGATGATCCGCAAACGACGATGGGAAGAAAAATCGAGCGCGTCGATCTCGCGCTCGATGTCACCGACTTCGCGCGAGCGCCAATGACCGCCCAAGGTGACGCACAACGTCTCGCCGTCACCGACGATCGTCAGGTGGATCGATGCCTTGTCCGGATTCGGGTGCACGACCTGGGCCGTAACGGCCGCGGTTCGTCAGGGCAACGTCTTGTGGGCACCGTCGCACAGCGGTGCGTTCGCGGTGTGCTTGCAACCGCAAAACCAGACTTTGCCGGTGGTGGTCGCATCATATTTGAGCGGCGTGAAGTCGCTGCCTTTATGCGAGCCGTCACAGAACGGTTGCTTGGCGGACTTGCCGCACGTGCACCACCAATAGCTCTTGCCGGCTTCGACGTCGACGGGGATCGGGGTGCGGCTGGCGATGACGGGATCGGACATGGGTATGGACCTGTATGGTTAAATCGCCTCGAGTGTAACGCGAGGCGGATGATGACGACCATCGGTACTCCCCTAAGTTCGGGTGCAACGCGATTGATGCTGCTCGGCGCGGGCGAACTCGGCAAAGAAGTCGTCATCGAAGCGCAGCGCTTCGGCGTCGAGGTGATCGCCGTGGATCGCTATGCCAACGCGCCGGCCATGCAGGTTGCGCATCGCTGTCACGTGATTGACATGCTCGATCCGCGCGCGCTCCGGGAACTTGTCCTGCGCGAACGCCCGCATTTCATCGTGCCGGAAATCGAAGCCATCGCCACCACCGAATTGCTCGCGCTCGAGCAGGAGGGGTACACGGTGATTCCGACCGCACGCGCGGCCCGCTTGACCATGGATCGCGAGGGCATCCGGCGGCTCGCCGCCGAACAACTCGGGCTAGCGACTTCGCCGTACCGGTTCGCCGACACGCGCGAGGACTATCTGCGTGCCATCGCCGACATCGGCTTGCCTTGCGTGGTCAAGCCCGTCATGTCGAGTTCGGGCAAAGGCCAGAGCACGGTGCGTGAGACGACGCAGATCGAAGCCGCCTGGGACTATGCGCAAGCCGGCGGACGCGCGGGTGCAGGCCGCGTGATCGTCGAGGGTTTCGTCGACTTCGATTACGAAATCACCTTGCTCACGGTGCGTCATGCGGGAGGCACGGACTTTTGCGCGCCGATCGGTCACTTGCAAATCGCCGGTGACTATCGCGAGTCGTGGCAGCCGCACCCCATGAGCACGATCGCGCTCGAGGAAAGTCGCCGCATCGCCACCCGCATCACCGAAGCACTCGGCGGCCGCGGCGTCTTCGGTGTCGAACTGTTCGTCAAAGACGATCGCGTATGGTTCAGCGAAGTATCACCGCGACCGCACGACACCGGCATGGTGACGTTGATCTCCCAGGATTTGTCGGAGTTCGCCTTGCACGTGCGCGCGATACTCGGCTTGCCCATACCGTCGATTCGTCTGCATGGCGCCTCGGCGTCGTGCGCCGTGCTGATCGACGCCGATACGGCGAATCTCAGTTTCACTCAAGTCGAAAGTGCACTGCAGGAACCGGATACGGCACTGCGTCTGTTCGGCAAACCCGAGGTACGCGGTCACCGCCGCATGGGCGTGACGCTCGCCCGGGCGGACTCCGTCGAGCGCGCCCGCGACGTCGCACGCGACATGGCCGAGCGCCTCGTCGCCGGCGCGCGCCCCTAGTTCGTCGCGTGGTTCATCGCGACGCCGGCCATCACGCCTCGCCGCGCAGACGACGCAATCGCATCACGACGACGAGCGACGCCGCGCAAAGCGCAACTCCCAGCCAAAGATTGACGTCTCCGAGCAACGCGAGCGCGCTGAGTCGCTCATGGGCCGTATCGACGCTGCGCGCGATGCCGTCGGCACTGCTGCCGTGTTCGGGTCGGTTCACGGTCACGTTCACCGCTTCGAAATAACCGCTCAATCGATGCGCGAGGAACTGCGCGACGTAGCGCGTACCGAAGAGCAGCTTTTCAGCCGTGATCGCGAATACCGGCGGCAACGCCGCCCACACCCAGGGCGAGCGTTTGGCGTACACGGACATCAGCATCAGATAGGCCGCGACGGGTGAATACCAGAGCGCAGCGACGAGCAGATTCCCGAGCAACGTCGCCTGGATGGCCAACCACTCGAAACCGTGCCAAATCACGAGCGGCGCGAGCGGTGTTCCGCCGAGCTTCAAAGATGCGAGCAGAAAGGTCACGAGGCTCGTGACCAGCGACACCGCCCACACCAGCACGGGCGTGGCGACGAGCGCGACGAAAATCTTTGCCAGCACGGTGTCGCGATCGGACACGGGCAGAGAGCGCCAGAACAGAATGCTGCGATCCTTGCGCTCGGCATACAGACAATCGAGCAGGTAGCCGAAGATCACGAACAGCGACGCGATCAATATCGGCAGCATGAGCCCCGCGATCCAGACCGCGAAGATTTTCCGTTGCGCGATGGTGTCGGTAGCGAGGCGGGAAAAATACTCGGTATCGTCGCCGTCGAGCGAAATGGTGATGCCGCCGTGCATCTGCGTGCCGAAGAGTGTGCCGAGGATGAGCAATGCGGCGACGCCCAAGGGCACCCACAACAGACTGCGGTGCTCCCAATATTCACGGCGTACCAGCGTGACGAATGCACGGACGTTCATCGGCGAGCCCCCTGCATTTTGGCGACGAACAGATCGGCCAGCGACGGCGTGCGCGTTTCGCCAAAAGCCGCGAGTTCGCTCGCGCTGCGGTTTTCAAAAGTCATTGCGATGCGACCGAACACTTCGCGCTCGTCGATCGGACCCAAGGCGCGCGCGGCGGAGGCCTGCGCCGCCGAGGTGATCAATTGCACGTAGCGAGACGACAAATCCTCGACGGCTGCATCGAGCACGATGCGGCCACGATCGATGAACAACACGTCGGTGAGCAGATGCTCCACTTCTTCGACTTGATGCGTCGTCACCAGGATCGTGCGCTGATGATCGAAGTAGTCATTCAGCAAAGTGTCGTAAAACGTGCGGCGGTACAGCAGATCGAGCCCCAGCGTCGGTTCGTCGAGCACGAGGATGCGGGCATCGATCGCCATGATGAGTGCGAGGTGCAACTGCGTGGTCATGCCTTTCGACAGTTCGCCGATGCGCGCCCGCAGTTGCACGTCGGTGCGCGCGAGCACGGTTTCGGCACGATTACGATCGAATTTGGGATGGACGCCGGCGACGTAGTCGAGCGCTTGCGAGACCCGCAACCACTTGGGCAGCACGGCAACGTCGGCGATGAAGCAGATTTCCTGCATGAGCTGATCGCGCGCGGTGCGCGGATCGTGGCCGAGCACGCGCAATTCACCCTCGAAGCCGATCAAACCGAGCAACGCCTTCAGGGCGGTGGTCTTGCCGGCGCCGTTCGGACCCATGAGCCCGACGATGCGGCCGCTGCGGATGTCGAACGAGACATCGTCGAGCACGGGCTTGCCGGCGTTATAACTTTTGCGCAGATGGCGCGCGGTGATGACGGGGTCAGTCATTTTTCTTGGGTCCCAGCAATTCGTGTACGTCGAGACCGAGACGCGCGATGGTGGCCTGCGTCTTCGGCCATTCCTGCTCCAGAAAGCGCTGCCGCTCGTCTTTCAAAAGTGCGGCGCGGGCGCCGGTACTCACGTACATCCCCAGCCCGCGACGTTTTTCGACGAGTTGCTCCTCGACCAGAGTCTGATAACCCTTCAACACCGTCAGCGGGTTCAGACGAAACTCCGCCGCGACATTGCGCACCGACGGCAGGGGATCGCCTTCTTTCAGCGTCCCTTCCAGGATCATCGCCACGACGCGATCGCGCAGTTGGCGATAGATCGGCGTGCCGTCGGCCCACTTCGAGTCCATGCGGGTCTCAGGCGTGCGGCAGCCAGCGCATCACTTGGGCACTCTGCTGCAATGCACAGAGAAACGCCGCGGTGGCGGTGAAGGAGGCGAGCGCGGCGAACCAGTTGCGGGCGGCCGGCAGCGGACAGTGGTCGAAGTTGTTCAAAATCATGGCGGTACTCCGTTTTTTGACCGAGCGATGGGCCTGGCCTGTCGTCTTGGTGTTATATATCACTACAACACCGAGCCCGTGTCAACTCCCTCCGTCAAGGGGGGTGCCGGTGGATTAAAATTGGGGGGTATTTTCTCTGGAGTATCCCGATGAAGAAGCCCCTGAACGTCGCAATCACCGGCGCTGCCGGCCAGATCGGCTATGCCCTCGCCTTCCGTGTCGCCTCCGGCGCCATGCTCGGCCCCGACCAGCCGGTCAACCTGCACCTGCTCGAGATCACGCCGGCGTTGCCGACGCTGCAGGGTGTCGTCATGGAACTCAACGACTGCGCGTTTCCGACGCTGAACAAGGTCGTCGCGACCGATGATGCGAAGGTCGCGTTCAAGGATTGTCACGCGGCGCTGCTCGTCGGCGCCCGTCCGCGCGGCCCCGGCATGGAGCGCAAAGATTTGTTGCTCGCCAACGCGCAGATTTTCTCGGCGCAAGGCAAGGCGCTCGATGCGGTCGCGGCACGCGACGTGCGCGTGCTCGTGGTCGGCAACCCCGCCAACACCAACGCGCTGATCGCGATGAAGAACGCGCCGTCGCTCAAGCCGCAGTCGTTCACCGCGATGACGCGTCTCGATCACAACCGCGCGCTGTCGCAGCTCGCGGAAAAGACCGGCACGCACGTCAACGACATCCAAAAAATGATCATCTGGGGCAACCACTCGGCCACCCAGTATCCGGACATCAACCACTGCTTCGTGCAGGGCAAGTCCGCACGCTCGCTGGTCGATGCGGCGTGGGTCGAAAAGGACTTCATCCCGACCGTGCAGCAACGCGGCGCGGCGATCATCAAAGCCCGCGGCGCGTCGTCCGCGGCCTCGGCCGGCTCGGCGGCGATCGATCACATCCGTGACTGGTTCCGCGGCTCGGCCAACGGCGACTGGGTGTCGATGGGCATTCCCTCGGACGGCAGCTACGGCATTCCGGAAGGCGTGATCTATTCCTACCCCGTCGTGTGTCGCAACGGACATTACGAAATCGTGCAGGGGCTCGCGATCGACGAATTCAGCCGTGCCCGCATGGATGCGACGCACAAGGAATTGCTCGAGGAGCGCGACGGCGTGAAGGAACTTCTCGGTTGACGCGCAGTCCGTCTCGACAGGACGCGAACGAAGGGGGCCGTCGGCCCCCTTCTTTTTTACCGTATCCGTATTAGGCTTTGCACATGCTAAACACTCTGCTCGTTGTCGCCCTCGCCGCACTCGCCCTCTGGGCCCTGACCGTCCCGGGCGGCATCATCACGCTGCTGTTCGTCGCCGCCGTGCTCTACCTCGCTTACAAGCGCTTGAGCCTCGCGACCTTCACCGCGACGTTCTTCGTGCTGCTGCTCGCCTATCAATTGCTGGGCGCACCCGCCGGTGTCTGGAAAGGATTTCTCTGGCTCGCCTTCACGGCGCTCGCCTTGTTCAATCTCGCACCGCTGCGCAAATCGCTCGTCACGCGGCCCTTCATGAAAATCTATCGCCGCATGCTGCCGAACATGTCGTCGACCGAGCGCGAAGCCCTCGAAGCCGGCACGGTGTGGTGGGATGGCGAACTCTTCACCGGCAAACCGGATTGGTCGAAGCTGCTCGGCGCGAAAGCGCCGCAGCTCACCGCCGAAGAGCAGGCCTTTCTTGACGGCCCCTGCGAAGAACTGTGCGGCATGATCGACGACTTCGACATCACGCACCGCCGCGGCGACATGCCGCCCGAAATCTGGGAGTTTCTGAAGACGCGCGGCTTCTTCGCGATGATCATCCAGAAAAAATACGGCGGCCTCGAGTTTTCGGCCTATGCGCATTCCTGCGTGCTGGCGAAACTGTCGACCCGCAGCTCGACGGTGTCGTCGACCGTCGCGGTGCCGAATTCTTTGGGTCCGGGCGAACTGCTGCAGCACTACGGCACCGAGCAGCAGAAAAACCATTATCTGCCGCGACTCGCGCGCGGCGAGGACATCCCCTGCTTCGCGCTCACCGGTCCGCGCGCAGGCTCGGACGCGGCGTCGCTGCCGGACACCGGCGTGGTGTGCCACGGAAGCTGGCAAGGCCGCGAAGTCGTCGGCATCAAACTCAATTTCTCGAAGCGCTACATCACGCTCGCACCGGTCGCCACCGTGATCGGTCTCGCCTTCCGCCTGTTCGACCCGGAGCATCTGCTCGGCGAAAAGAGCGATGTCGGCATCACCTGCGCACTGATTCCGCGTGCCACGGCAGGCGTCACCATCGGTCGGCGACACTTCCCGCTCAACGTGCCGTTCCAGAACGGCCCGATCCAGGGTCGCGACGTGTTCGTGCCGCTCGACTTCATCATCGGCGGTCCGGCGATGGCAGGTCAGGGCTGGCGCATGCTGGTCGAGCAGTTGTCGGTCGGCCGCTGCATTTCTTTGCCCTCGAGCGGTACCGGCGGCGGCAAAGCCGCGGTATTCGCCACCGGTGCGTACGCGCGCATCCGCCGCCAGTTCAACATGCCGGTCGGCCGTTTCGAGGGCATCGAAAGCGTGATCGCGCGCATGGTCGGTCTCACCTACACGATGGATGCCGCGCGCTCGGTCACCGCCGGTGCGATCGACGGCGGAGAAAAACCGTCCGTACCTTCGGCGATGCTCAAATATCACGTCACCGAGATGGCACGTCAGGTGGCCAACGACGCGATGGACGTGCACGGCGGCAAAGGCATCTGCCTCGGTCCCAACAATTATCTCGGCCGCGGCTACCAGGTCGTGCCGGTGGCCATCACGGTCGAAGGTGCGAACATCCTCACGCGCAGCCTCATCATCTTCGGGCAGGGCGCGATCCGTTGTCATCCCTTCGTGCTCAAAGAAATGGAGGCGGCACGCAATCCGGATCGCAAGCGCGGCGTGGACGAATTCGATGCGGCCTTGTTCGGCCACGTCGGCTTCACGATCAGCAACGCCGTACGCTCCTTCATCATGGCGCTCACCAACGCGCGCTTCACCGCAGCACCGGACACGGGTCCCGCGCGCCGCTATTACCAGCATATCGTCCGGTTCTCCGCGAGTTTCGCGTTCGCGGTCGACGTCGCGATGCTGAGTCTCGGCGGCTATCTCAAGAAGAAGGAAAATCTCTCGGCGCGGCTCGGCGACGTGTTGTCGTGCATGTACCTCGCCTCGATGGTGCTCAAGCACTATGAAAACCAGGGCCGCAAGCCCGAAGATCTGCCCATCGTCGAGTGGGCCTGTCGCGATCTGCTCTACAAAGCGCAGGAGCAACTGCACGCCTTTCTGCGCAACTTCCCGATTCGTTGGCTCGCGGGGCTGATGCGTTTTTGCATCTTCCCGAACGGCTTGCATTACTCGGCACCGGACGATCGCCTCGGTCGCCAACTCGCGAGCCTCGTGCTCGAGCCGTCGGCGGTGCGCGATCGTCTATGTCATCCGGTCTATCGCCGCGTGGCAGCGAACAACCCGCTCGGTCTTCTGCAGGAAGTGCTGGAGATGGCCGAGCGCGCCGAAGCGCTCGAGAAGACGATCCGCGTCCAGGGCGTGAAAACCGGTCGCATCCGGAGTCTCGCGCTGCCGCAGCAAATCATCGAAGCGGAGGCCTTGGGACTGATCACGTCCGCCGACGCGGAGTGGTTGGCCGAATACGATCGCAAGGTCATGAACATCGTCGACGTCGACGATTTCGCACCGCACGAACTCGGCACGCTCAGCGCAAGCGCGCGATGAGTGCGCGACTTGCGCCTTCGACGAGATCGAGCACGCGCTCGAAATCCGCGGGTCCGCCGTAGTACGGGTCGGGCACGTCGCTGCGCGGTGCCTCGGCCCAGTGCGACAAATACAAAGACACGCGTGCGGCACGTCCGGGCGGTGCAAGCGCGAGCAAGCCGTCGCGGTGCCCCTCGTCCATCGCGAGCAGCAGATCGAAGCGATCGAAGTCGTCGGGCTCGATGCGACGTGCGCGCAACACCGACAGATCGTAGCCGCGGCGGCGTGCCGCGGCGATGGTGCGCGGGTCGGGCGGCTCGCCGGCGTGGAAATCGTGCATGCCCGCCGAGTCGATCGTGCCGCGCAGCCACGGCGCCTCGCGCATCGCCAAGGCGCGGAACACGCCCTCCGCGGTGGGCGAGCGACAAATATTGCCGCTGCAGACGAACAGGATGCTGGGATCTTTGGGCATGTGCATCGATGGTAGTCTAACGAAGTGATTCTGCACGTCGACATGGACGCGTTCTACGCCTCGGTCGAACAGCGCGACCGCCCCGAGCTCGTCGGTCTGCCGCTGATCGTCGGCGGCACGAGCGGTCGCGGCGTCGTCGCGGCCGCGAGTTACGAGGTGCGCAAATTCGGCGTGCGCTCGGCGATGCCGATCCGCCGCGCGCTGCAACTGTGTCCGCATGCCGTCTGCGTGCGCCCGCGCATGGCGCGTTATGCCGAAGTGTCGGCACAAGTGTTCGCCGTGTTCCACGAGTTCACGCCGCTCGTGCAAGGTTTGTCGCTCGACGAAGCCTATCTCGACGTCACGGCAAGCCGCGCTCTCAAAGGCGACGCCGTCACCATCGCGCGCGAGATCAAGCGCCGCATACGCGAACGCACGGGACTCGCGGCCTCCGTCGGCATCGCGCCCAACAAACTCGTCGCCAAGATCGCCTCCGATCTCGAGAAGCCCGACGGGCTGACGGTGGTGACGGAAGATCGCATCCATGCAGTCCTCGATCCCCTGCCGGTAAAGCGATTGCCCGGACTCGGACGCAAAAAGGGCGACGAGGTCATGGCCGCCGGCATCGCCACCCTGGGCGCGCTGCGAGGCGCGAGCGAGCGTGAATTGCGCCCGTTGTTCGGCGCCGACTGGCAAAGCTGGCAACGACGTGCCGCAGGGATCGACGATCGTGCGGTCGATCCGGATCGGGACGACAAATCGGTGAGCGCAGAACACACCTTCGCCACCGACCTTGCGGAACCTGCGGCCTTGACGGCGGAACTCGCCCGTCTCGCCGACAAGGTCGCTGCACGCCTGCGCGCCAAAGAAATCGATGCGGGTTGCGTGACGGTCAAAATTCGTCGCCACGACTTCGTCACCCAGACGCGACAGATGCAGATTGTCCCGGCGACCCGCGAGACGCGCGTACTCGCCGAGGCTGCGCAGCGCCTGCTTGCCGAATGGTTGCGTGCGCATCCGCGAGCGAAACTGCGTTTGCTCGGCGTCGGTGCCTCGGATCTGCAGACGGCCGTGCAACCGGATCTGTTCGATGCGCCCGTCGCCATCGCCAATCGCAAACTCGACGCCGCAGTCGACGCGATCAAGCAGCGCTTCGGTCACGATGCTCTGTCGCGTGCCAATGGCCTCAGGGCGATGCACGAAAGCGTGCTCGGTGATGCCACAACGTCGCGAACGCCGCGCCCGCCAAAACACCGAACCAATGAGCCTCGATGACGACGCGTGCGCCGTCGGCCAGCAATTCGTTCGGCCAGGGCAACACCCCGACCACGCGTTCATAAACGAGCTTCGCGACGCCGAGCGTCGCGAGCCACTTTGCGTACCGTACGCGTTGCCAAAGATCGTGCACGATGCCGGCGGTCATCGCGGCATGGAGCACGCCGGACGCACCGACGTACCACTCGATCGACGTGCACCACCAAAGACCGAGATCGATCGTCGCGATGGCCAAGAGCAGCAACGCCAACCAGACGCGCAAAGGAAAGGCGCGCCGATAGAGCAGCACGATCAGCAGGAGCCCGGCGACGTTGGCCGCCGCATGTGCCGCGCCGAGGTGCACGAAGTGCCCGGTGATCCAGCGCCACGGCTCGTCCGTCTCGAAGGCATCGCGACGCCAGGCGAGCCATGTGACCCACTCGCTCAAAAGTCGTACCGATACTGCGCACGCACGATCGCGGATGACGGCCTCGCAAGTGCAGCATGGCCTGCGCCGGGCAAACCGAAGGAGTCGAGGACATAACCGTTCGTCGTTGCGGCGAGCGTGTCAAGTTCGCGCGGCGAGCGGGTGAAACCGGAGCCGAACGCTTTGAGCAAGGCTTCCTTGCGCGTCCAATGCCGCAGGAAGAAGGCGTCGCGCGCCGCATCGGACTGCTCGGCCGCGGCGCGCAACCCGGCCCGCTCTGCGTCGGTGAACACCCGTTCGGCCAGACGCTCGGCATTCGCGACGCTGCGCGGGCGTTCGCAGTCGACACCGACCGATGGCGTCGCACCGATCGCGATCAACAACAAGTCGCCGGAGTGGCTGATATTGAAGGCCAGGGACGGGTCGTTCGACAGACCGGGTTTGCCGTGCGGACCGATGTCGATGCTCACGGCGTCGGGAGCCCGGTTCGAATACGCGCCCAGCAAACGGCGCAAGAGCACCCGCGCGGCGATGAAATGCCGACGCAGCGTCGACTCGCGCATCGCCAACGCGCGTTGACGCTCGGGCTCGGACAGGACATCGTCGTCCGACGGGCCACTTGCAGCGAGCGGCGCGAACCAAAGATCAACGCTCCCCTCGGGCAGGGAAACCGCATTGTCCGGGCGCGCAGGCCGCCAATCGGGAAGGTCGCTGAAGATCGCGCGCGCCACTATGGTCGGCAATATGCCGCTCACCCGCAGGCCGTGCAATACTTCGGTCATGTCGTTGATTCTGGATGCCCTGAAAAAATCCGAGGGTGCACGCTTGCGCAGCGATCACCCGGCGATGTTCGAGTCGCCCGTCGCGCGCCCGCGCGCGACGCGCCCGCGCTGGTTGTCGGGTCTCGTGGCCTTGCTGGTCGCGAACGGCGTACTGCTCGCCATCGTCTTGCTGCGCGCCGATCACGCGCGTGAACCGGTCGCCGAAGTGACGGGCGCATCTTCAAGCACGTCCGTGTCGAGCGCCGTCGGGGCCGTCGTCGCGCCCACGAAGGCCGCGAATCGTGCGTCGCCAACGACACCGCGCAGCGCTACCCGTGCCCCGGAAGTGTCGATCACCGAGTCGACCGACACGCCGACACCCGTACCGGTGCCGACCGTGACGCGCGACGAATTGGTCGCGGCGGGGCTCGCTATCCCGGAGGTCACGCTCGGTCTGCACGTTTATCACGAACGCCCTGCGGCGCGATTCGTGTTCCTGAATGGCCAGAAGCTCGGCGAAGGCGCCGTCTCGCACGAGGGCCTGCGCGTGATCGCGATCGCGCCGCGCGCCGTCGCACTCGAGTATCGCGGCTCGCGCTTCGCCGTCGGCATCGATCCGTTGTAACGCGCCATGCAAACGATCGTCGCAATGGATGGATTGCAACTGGCCGACGCGCTGCGCGCCGGCATCTACCGTCTGTTTCAGAAGACCGATCACATCAACAAGATCAACGTGTTTCCGGTCCCCGACGGCGACACCGGCACCAATATGTCTATGACCTTGTCCGCCGTGCTCGCGGCCATCGATCGCGAGCCCGTCGATCACGCCGGCAAACTTCTGGTGCGCGCGGCCGATGCGGCGCTCGACGGTGCGCGCGGCAATTCCGGCGCAATTCTCGCGCAGTTTCTGCTCGGTCTCGGCGACAGCGCCGGGCATCTGGCGAAAATCGATTTGCGCGCTTTCGTCGCAAGCCTCGCCACCGGTGCCGCGTATGCACGCGACGCGCTGTCGCAACCGCGCGAAGGAACGCTGCTCACGGTGTTGCGCGAATTTGCCGTCGCCAGCGCCACCGTCAGCGAGCGAGCGAGCGATTTCCGTCAGTTGTTCAGCGCTGCGCTGGTCGGCGTGCGCGCCTCGCTCGACGGCACGCGCAACCAGCTCGAAGAATTGCGCGCGGCCAATGTCGTCGACGCCGGTGCCCTCGGCTTCGTCGAAGTGCTCGAGGGCATGACCCATTATCTGGACACCGGCGAAATGGCGCGCGTCGATGCGCCGGTTCATGCCGGCGACGAGACGATGGTGCAGGCGACGGTGTCGAGCGACCAGGATTTTCGCTATTGCACCGAATGTCTCGTCACCGCCGACGAGGGCCGGGAAATCGACTTGCGTCATCTGCGCGAGCAGCTCGGCACTCTGGGCGGCAGCCTCGTGGTCAGCGGCAGCAAGCGAAAAGCCAAAGTTCACGTGCACGTCGAAGACCCCGAGGCCGTGTTCCGACTCGTCGAAAATTTCGGCCGGGTCGGCGCGCAGAAAGCCGACGACATGCGTCTGCAGCAATCGACCGCGCAGCATCGCCGCACGCAACGCATCGCCGTGGCGACCGATTCCGGGGCGGACATCCCGGACGAATTCATCGAACGCTACGGCATCCACATGGTCCCGGCGCGCGTGCACTTCGGAACCCATTCGCATCTCGACAAGGTCAGTCTCACGCCCGCCGAGTTCTATCGCGAACTCGCGCGCAATCCCGAGCATCCCAAAACCTCGCAACCACCGCCGGGTGATTTCAGGCGGACCTTCGAGTTTCTGGCCTCGCACTACGACGCCGTGCTGTCGGTGAATCTCACCTCGCGACACAGCGGCACGTTCAATGCGGCGCAGACCGCCGCGCAGCGCGTCAGTGCCGAGGGGCGCGCCGTGCGCGTGATTGATTCTTTGAACGCGTCCACCGGCGAAGGACTCGTCGTCGTGGCTGCCGCCGAAGCCGCAGCGGCTGGCGCGGATCTCGACACCGTCGCGCGCGTCGCACAAGATGCCGTGCGCCGCACGCAGACCTTCGCGTTGCTCGCGACGGTCGACTTCGCCGTCAAAGGCGGCCGCATTCCCGCCATCGTCGGCAAAGTCGCACGCTGGCTGAGACTCAACGTCATTTTGTGCACCGACCCGACCGGGCGCGTGGCTGCCGGGAGCGGTCTCATCGGACGCCATGCCTTGCGCGAACGCTTCGCCAAATTCATCGTGCGTCGCACGCGCTTCGATGCCGAGCGCGAGCGCTTGCGCATCTTCGTCGGCCATGGCGATTTGCCGCAGGCCGGTGAAGCGCTACTCGACGATTTGCGCAATCGATTCGGCGACGCCATCGACTTCGCCGCGCTCACCGACATGGGACCGGCGGTGGGCGTACACGGTGGCCCGGGTACGCTCATCGTCGCCGTGCAAAGAGTCAACCGAGCGCCGCAATGACCTCGGGCGGAGCCTGCACGAGCTCCACCAGCACGCCCTCGCCCGCAATCGGAAATTCTTCGTTCGACTTCGGATGCAGGAAACAAATGTCGTAACCGGCCGCGCCCTTGCGTATGCCGCCGGGCGCGAACCGCACGCCGCGTGAGCTCAGCCACTCGACCGCACGCGGCAAATCGTCGATCCAGAGGCCGATGTGGTTGAGCGGCGTGGCATGCACCGCGGGCTTTTTCTCCGGATCCAGCGGTTGCATCAAATCGACTTCGACTTTGTACGCTCCGCGCCCCATCGCGCAGATGTCCTCGTCGACGTTCTCGCGTTCGCTGACGAAGTTGCCCGTCACCTCGAGCCCGAGCATGTCGACCCACAAAGTTTTCAAGCGCGCTTTGTCCGGGCCGCCGATCGCGACTTGCTGGATACCGAGCACGCGGAAGGGTCGCGATGCATCGCTCATCAACGGAACCTCATGATCACTTGATCGACCGCGAGGCTCTCGCCTTTGCTCGCCGAGATCGACTCGACGATGCAATCCTGCTGCGCGAACAGGATGTTCTCCATTTTCATGGCTTCGATCGCGGCGAGCTTCTCGCCGGCGCGCACCGTCTGGCCGACCTGTACGGCGACGTCGACCAGCAAGCCGGGCATGGGCGACAGCAGCACTTTCGAGAGATCGGGCGGCGCCTTGAAAGGCATCAGCGCTTCGAGCTGCGCGACCCGCGGCGTGAAGACGCGCGCGAATACGCCGGCACCGTTGTGCTGGATACGGTAACCGAGACCGACGCGTTCGATCTGCGCACAGAACGGCTTGCCGTCGAAGGTGCCGTGCACCGCGATCTCGCGCAGTGACACGTCGAGCCCGACTTCGTGCGTCTGACCGGCGACGCTCACGTGGTAGAGCTTGCCGACTTCGCGTACGCCGACCGGAATCTGATCGCGTCGACCTTCGCCGTCGGTGAGCACCACGACGAAATCTTCGCGGATACGCACTTCGTGTGCGCGGCGCTGTCCGCCCAAGGTGGTGGCGCGTTCGCGGATGCGACGATGCGAAATGGCCGCGAGGGCGAGCAGGAATGCCGGCTGATCGTGCGGCACGGCCTCGATCGAAAACCCTTTCGGGTATTGCTCGGCGATGAAGCCGGTGTTGAAGTCGCCTTTGACGAAGCGCGGATGCGCGAGCAATGCCGCCTGGAACGGGATGTTGCTCGAGATGCCGCGAATCACGAAGCCGTTCAGTGCTTCGCGCATGCGGGCGATCGCTTCGTTGCGATCGCGCCCGTGCACGATCAGCTTCGCGATCATCGAATCGTAGAACATCGGGATTTCGCCACCTTCGTACACCCCGGTGTCGACGCGTACACCGCCGCCATCGGGCACCGGTTGCGACGCTTCCATGTTTTGCGCGGGCGGCCGGTACTTCACGAGGCGCCCGGTGGACGGCAGGAAGTTGCGGAACGGATCCTCGGCATTGATGCGACATTCGATCGCCCAGCCGTTGCGCTTGAGGTCTTTTTGGGTGAACGCGAGTTTCTCGCCTGCGGCGATTCGGATCATCTGCTCGACGAGATCGAGGCCGGTGATGCACTCGGTCACCGGATGCTCGACCTGCAGACGCGTGTTCATCTCCAGGAAATAGAAACTCTTGTCCTTGCCGACCACGAACTCGACCGTGCCGGCGCTTTGATAGTTCACCGCCTTGGCCAGTGCCACGGCTTGTTCACCCATCGCCTTGCGGGTCTTGTCGTCGAGGAAGGGACTCGGCGCTTCTTCGATCACCTTCTGGTGACGACGCTGGATGGAGCACTCACGCTCCCAAAGATAAAGACAGTTGCCGTGCGCGTCACCGAGCACCTGGATCTCGATGTGGCGCGGCTCTTCGACGAATTTTTCGATGAATACGCGATCGTCGCCGAAACTGTTGCGCGCTTCGTTACGGCACGACGCGAAGCCCTCGTGCGCTTCCTTGTCGTTCCATGCGACACGCAAACCTTTGCCGCCGCCGCCGGCGCTTGCCTTGATCATCACGGGATAACCGATGCCTTTGGCGATCTCGACGGCCTTTTCGGGCGATTCGATCGCGCTGTTGTAGCCCGGTATGGTGTTGACCTTGGCTTTGGCCGCGAGCTCTTTCGAGGCGATCTTGTCGCCCATCGCCGCGATCGAAGCGTGCTTCGGACCGATGAAGACGATGCCTTCGGCTTCGATGCGCCGCGAGAATTCGGCGTTCTCCGACAAAAAACCGTAGCCGGGGTGCACCGCTTCGGCGCCGGTCTGCTTGCAGGCGGCGATGATCTTGTCGGCGACGAGATACGACTCGCGCGACGGGGCGGGGCCGAGCAACACCGCTTCGTCGGCCAGCTCGACGTGACGCGCGTCCTTGTCCGCTTCGGAATACACGGCCACGGTCGCGATACCCATGCGACGCGCGGTCTTGATGACGCGACAGGCGATTTCGCCGCGGTTGGCGATCAGAATTTTCTTGAACATGTCAGGTTGGCTCCGCGGCACTCAAAGGGGGATGTTGCCGTGCTTGCGCCACGGTTCGTCGATTTTCTTGTCACGCAGCAACGTCAGCGCGCGACAAATCCTGCGCCGCGTTCCGTGCGGCATGATCACGTCGTCCACGTAGCCGCGCGACGAAGCGATGAACGGGTTGGCGAACTTCTGCTTGTACTCGGCTTCGCGAGCGGCGAGCTTTTCCGGGTCGCTCTTTTCTTCGCGGAAAATGATCTCCACCGCGCCCTTCGCACCCATCACCGCGATCTCCGCATTCGGCCAGGCGAAGTTCACGTCGCCGCGCAGATGCTTCGAGGCCATCACGTCGTAGGCACCGCCATAGGCCTTGCGCGTGATGACCGTGACTTTGGGGACCGTGCATTCGGCGTAGGCATACAGCAATTTCGCGCCGTGCTTGATGATGCCGCCGTATTCCTGCGCCGTGCCCGGCATGAAGCCCGGCACATCGACGAAGGTGATCACGGGGATCGAGAACGCGTCGCAGAACCGCACGAACCGCGCGGCTTTGGTGCTGCTCTTGATGTCGAGACAGCCCGCGAGCACCAGCGGCTGGTTGGCGACGATGCCGACTACCTGACCGTCCATGCGGGCGAA
>Ga0214921_10002410_pt1 | contig 30447 bp, 30 predicted proteins | sample LL1505_MetaG_FD_177992 | JGI IMG/M metagenome (GOLD analysis project Ga0214921, IMG submission 177992) | Freshwater microbial communities from Lake Lanier, Atlanta, Georgia, United States - LL-1505 | ecosystem: Environmental > Aquatic > Freshwater > Lake | place: USA: Georgia | collected...
GAGACGACGGGGGCGAATGACTGGGTTGGTATTGCGGCCTCTGCGTCGGCTCCCACGAAACTGACAGTGTACGACCCGACGGACATAACCCGTATAACCACGCGCAACACGATGGCAGAGCCGGACCGTGCCCTGAACGTGACGCGGGCGGGTATGCCGGGTTCTCAGCAGCTGGCAGTCCCCGATGGTGTGCGGGCGACCACCAAGGAGTCTATCTCGGCGTCCTCGGCATACACGGGTGCAGCGGGTCTGGCGAATGCGAAGGGAGAGCAGGTGTATGATTTCGCGTATGCTATGCGGCAGGATGGGCAGCGTGAGAACTTGTCGCGCGGTCGCAAGCCGGTGGCAGGAAACGGTCTGCTGTCGCTCTTCAATGGAGAGGACTACATGAATGTAAGCTTTCGCAAGCTGGATACGGATATCCTGAATGACCGGGATACCACTGTGGACCGTGTTGTGGGCCCGCCCATCGGTACGGAGGCGATTGGTATGATGCGCCCGCCGCAGGAGCTGAAGGCGTCGGCGGCGGACCGGAACATCCATGAGATTCTGGATAGCCTGAATGACAACCCGTATGCGCTGCCGGTTCATCGGATTGCAGCGGGGATTGCTGGACCGGCGGAAATGGCTGCAGCAAGTGGCTTCACCAGCCACATTGCTTAACGCAGCTCATCACTCTCCGTGCTGCGCACGTTGGAAATGGCTGCAGCCTCTGGCTTCACCAGCCACATTGCTTAAGGGAATACCGTCGTCCCATCATCCGCTGTTGCTGTTGTTTCGGTTGCTTCTGCCGTAAGATGGAGGTCCGAATCGGACTTGTTGTATTTCATCCCCGGGTTTCGATAGACATATTCAGGTCGGCTCGGCTCTGCAGTCGGTATCTGACTAGTTCGGGACCATGCCAAATAACAAACAACTGGCAAAGGGAGAGATAATAGCGCTATCCCTGTGTAATAAACCGTGTCGATACGCATTAGTATTCCTACCATGAAGAGGATAGCGCCAATTCCGAAGATGGCAAGGCTTACCAGAAAGAGCACCGCTCGCAGCATGGACCCAAAGAGCATCCTTTGATGAGAGACTTCTTGAATATTTTAGGCCCTTGACAGTCAGACACCTAAACCTGACACATCGAATATAACCCCCAACGGTAGGGGCACGATGCTACGACATCTTCGCACTCTTTCATTGGTCCTCTTGTCCGCAACAAGTGGAGCAATCAATTTCGGCTATATGGCTGTTCAAACCGTTCAAGTCTGTATGGACAAAATCATGTTGGCAACACCCGGTGTCCCAGACCCGACTGTCTACATAGACCGCATTGCGTGGCCGGTGGGCTCTGTTATTATGCCAGAGCCCCTTACAGCCAATGAGCAGAGTCCAATCAATGTAGTACCGGAGCTCATCTGTATGGGTGGATGCATAGACCCTCCCTGTTGGCATGTTAGCGCCTGTGCAGCACCTGACCTTTTCTGGGCCGCACGCTACCAGAATCTGAGTGTGCCGACGAACTTCCAGATGCAGTTGCCAGATATGCCAGTCGGTACGACACCTGCCAGCCTATTAGTTCTGTTTGATACGGTGGGGCCGTCGCCGAGTCCCACATCGTCGCCATCTGTATCTCCTTCCGTATCGCCTTCCGCTACGATACCTATCTCCCAGTCTGCATCGCCATCCAGTTATCCGCAACGGGCTCCTGTCCTGGTAGTAGGCGGCATATCAGAATCACCTCACGCAACCCCGGCGGCCGTTGTATTCGGACTGCTGTTCGGCATCGCGACGCTTGTAATCTTCGGCTGTTGGCATCGGTCTCAGAAGGCGGAATGTCCGTATTGCGCCCTACGTGTTGCTGGAGGTGCAGCGAACATGCGAAGCCACCTAAAGACCTGTCAGGACCATTTGGCACTCTTTCAGCCGTTTGTGCTGGAGACCGTGCGACAACTACCGACTCACCAACAGACAATCGCGGTTCATGTTCCAAGTGGAACAGAGGATACAGAGGATGTGGTTGCACGGGCCGAGATAACCGGTCCCCTATCGCAAGGAGTTAAGGACTAACGGAGGCTTTCACAATTTAGGGTGAGAATGGATACTGCTGGCGGAGACCCGCATAATCCACGCAGTGTTAGGGATATGGCAGGGTCGACTTCATGGACCCGGCTGCAGAGTCTCCTAGCCAGCAACCAACATGTAGTCGTGGCAGGTGGATCCGGTATTGGGAAGAGCTGTGCGCTCCGGCTTCTTTTGGCGGGTCGGGTCGGGCTCTGGTTTCGGTGCTCGGCGGACCCGTCTCTGCGGGAAGGGCGCGACCGTATCAAAGCGGCTGCACGGCGGCGCGGTCCCGATGGAGTGGTGACATGGATTGTGTTAGAGCACGCGGACCTCCTGTTGGCCGATGCACAGGCATTTCTGCGGCGAGTTATTGAAACATCCGTGGGCGGAACGCGATTCGTTCTGGAAGTGCGGGACCTGGGTGCAGTATCAGAGCCGCTCCTGAGTCGAACGGTACTGTTCAACATTCCACCCCTTGTCGATTACGAAGTGCGGGCGGAAATTCAGCGTCGCGTCCCCGGCATTGGACTCGAGCTGGCTACACGGCTCGCTACACAGGCGGGTGGGAATGTCCGCTGGGCAGTGTTGCAGGGATTGGGAGGCGGGGATGGGTTTCTGGAGGAGGGTGGTAGCGGCTGGGTCGATACAGACGTATCGGATTGGCGCTCTCTTTTAGCTGTTATGGAAGGGCTCCAACGAACCGGCTCCTCCCCACGGGCTTATCTGGGCGACCAAGTGGCTGCAGAAACATGGGACCGTCCTGGTGGCGCGTGCCCATGGGCTATAACAGCGGCAACACTGGGTCACTCTTTGTAAAAGATTCCCGAATAGAGATGAGGGACACGTTTAGGTGTGTTCCTTAAAAAATAACATTTAACTAGATATGAAAAATATATTGTATATAATTGGCCATAAGACACTAATGGATTATGAAATACCTATCCTTATTGAAAAAGGCTATGGTGTCTATGTAGCAAGGATTAAAGATTATAATAGTTTGTCTTTACATACAATTCATACTACATTAGATAAATATGACTCATCTCTTTCTTTACCTGCATCGACCTTAGAGAAATTGAACAATACCGATTTCTATTCTAACTCTAGCTCTAGCTCAATCGATATGGAACTGATTAATGAATCGTTTAATATTATTTTTTTAACATTGCTAGACTCCCCTATTAGATTATTCAAAACACATTTCAAGGGAACAATATACTATAGACTATTTGGGAGAGAAGCGGCATATTCCTATAGAGGACTCGTACAGGCGTCTCCGAATATTCGGTATTTATTCCCTTATGAAGAAGTTCGTAGCTTTGAACTACCACCGCCTACAGTAATTACTAAAGATAACTCATATGTAGTTCCACTTGGTGTCCCAGATAGCCTAAGTAAATATCATATGAACACATGGAATCCAATAATAAATAAAGTATGTTTTGTATGTTGTAAAATCAATAACTGTAGCTATTATACTAATGTATACAATACATTTATGGCAACGATTGGTGCTAGATTTGATTATCAAATGTTAGGAAAGAACAATAATGTTATAAATCCTAATTTGCTAAATGGGTTAGATGATACTGCATATTATTCAGTTATTTCACAGTGTAAAGTTATGTATTACAATGAAGTCAATGCAAGACATCTTCATTATCATCCTTTAGAAGCAATCATTATTGGAGTCCCTATTATATTTCATAGAGAAAGCTTACTCAATTCATTTATTGGAACATCGCCCGGTGCCTGCTCTAGTATGGAAGAAATATACACAAAACTACGCCAGATACTTGATGGCGATACGGCATTAATTACATCCATTCTTAATGAACAATCAAAAGCACAGGAACAGCTGAAAATTTGCAATAATTTAAATTCGTTTGATAAACTATTGGCAGATGCGGAAGCAGTATATACTTAATAAGCATTGTGAATAGGGAGATGTCTGCTGCTACAGGTGAAACTCAAATAGAAGGCCATCCTGAGGGTTCGCTAGTTATGTTATCGACGATAGTTGGACTAACAGCCGGCGAAGATTTGAATAAGCTGGCAAAGGCAATCCTTCAGTATCAGGCCCTCTATACAGAAAGGGGCGATGCTGCTATACAGCCCTTTATGATTCTGTACCCTATTCTTGAAACACGACTGGATATGGTGAAGAAAGTGAAGCTATATATTGAGCTTACGAAAGAGACAGGTGAAGCTGCTAGGGCTTTCCTAGCACTTTATAATCAATACATTATGAAACCGATTGAAACAGCGGTGTATGCGCGCCCATCAAGGGGAGGGTACCGTAAGACGCATCGCCGTCACAAACGCAAACACAGTCGTCATCGAAAGACGCACCGCAGACACTGAGTTCAAACCCGTTCTCGATTCTCCGTTCCCCCGGACAGAGAATGGAGAACGTTGCAACCTATTCAGAGGCCCGCTCCGAATATACGAAGCAGCTCGCCACTTTCATTGTCCCCTCCCTGGTCGGTTGGTTTCAACAGACGTGGCATCGGAACGCCCACAACCGCCAGCAGTGCCTGGCTCTGTTCCAGTCCGAATGTGAGGAGGTGGCCCGCTGGAACGCGGACCGCATCCACGATGAAGTGCGTGTCCTGATTGAGCGCACGGGATGCGACTACATGGAGGAGCTAATGACGGCGGTGTTTGTGGCTCACACGAAGGTCCTGACGGCGGTACGGTTGTCATCCCGTGAGAAGAAGCTGTCCATAACAGTCCCCAAGCTGGACCATTTCATCCACCGGATTTTTCGGGAGGCGGCACGTGTCTTCTGGAAGTCGCCCTTCCTGTTCATGGACATGGGCAGCGTTGTAGAGCGCCAGAAGAATGTGCTCCAGATTGAGGCACTGGCTACGGAGGCGATTGGGACGGCCGTGCGCTCTCTGTTGCCTGTAAAGCAGATTCTGAAGGACTACCTGGACGGCGATCATGAGGAGGTAGAGGATGAGACCGTGCCGATTGCCACAGAGGCTCCGGATGTTGAGGAGACTGCTGCCCCTGAGCCTGTACCGGCTCCTGCTCCTGCCCCTGCTCCTGCTCCTGAGCCTGCAGCCCCTGAGCCTGAGCCGGAGGTCTTCCCACAGCTGGAAGTTAAAGAGATTGTTACAACTCCAGCGATTTCGGCCCCTGTTTCTGCTCCTGCTCCTGCACCAGCCCCGGCTGTCGTGAACATTGACACGGAGCCTTCCGTAAAGTTCGCTGCGTATGACGATGTCTATGATGAGGCAGCGGATGGGCCGACTCTCCAGTACCGCTCACGCGATGGAGATGACGACTTGGACCTGGGTCCTGACAGTGGTGCCCTCCAAATTGACGATGCTTCCGTTAAGGGGCTGTCTGCGGAGGACGATGGCATTGAGGACATTGATGCCCCGTTGCCGCCGGCCCCGAAGGCGGCTGCCCCCAAGATGAGCGACAAGATTCGCGACGATGAGGTGATGGACCTGTAAGAAGGGACATGCTGTCCCTTTGGAAATCCCTGGCTTAGTTTATGGATAGTGCTAGCGCGTCCGTTTGATTCCTGTAGAAACCTGCCTCCAACGCAAAAGATGGATATGTCAAACATCGCCATCTTCGCGCTTATCGGTGCAATCTGCCTGGTGGTTATGACGGGTGGTTTTCTGAGTATGTCGGAGCAGGACCCGTCCCCCGGTGCGCTGGGGGGCGGTGCGGCTATCGGTGCTGGTCTGGGGGCGGCGGCGGCTTACTTCCTGGGACCGGCGGAGAGTGCCAAGCTGATGTCGGCTGTTAGTCAGATTGGCGGAGGTGAGCCGCAGATGAAGGTGGGGCTGCCTTCTTTTTAAGAAGGTGTCGGACGGCCTAGATACCCGCCATATCCATCGCCGCCCGGAGATTCTCCACATCCTGCCGGAGTGCTGATATCTGAGAAAACAGCTCTTGAAGGAAAGCCCGCATGGGAGGTGTTAGACTTTCAACCGGAACGGCTGCCCAAAGATTCGCCAAACGCTCTGCAGGGGCATCACGATTCTGAGCGGCAACAGCGGCACTTGCTGTCGTAAACAGAGGGCAGGTAGAGGCCGTATGGTCCATCGCAAAACAGTGGGGGCAAGGCATCCAGTGTTTTGAGATTCTATGTGATTTTGGTGTAGTATATTACACGCATCCTACATTCATCGTGATTACAGATACATATGCGACACGCTATCTGACGGCCCCGGCTTCTTGTTCAGGAGCAGCTTCACATGGTCCTGCTTGACCGTAAAGGGCAGACCGAACCCGGAGATAGCAAACGGCACGCGCTTCGGGTCATTGTAGAACCGCAGCAGATTGAGCTTGCTGATAATCGTCTGGATACAGCGCTTCAGCTCACGCACACCCTTCTCCTCGCCCGTGTAGTTCTCAACCACGTGAGTCAGAATCTCCTTGTTAATTGCAACCTTCTCAAACAGATTCACCTCCCGTAGTGCAGCAGGCAACAGGTACTGCTCCGCAATGGCCAGCTTCTGCTTGACATCGAATCCGTGAATCTCCACATTGTACATACGGTCGCGCAGAATGGGGTTTACCTTCTCATGGTTGTTGTGGCTGAAAATGAACAGACAGCGGCTCATATCCAGATTGATGCCGGCGAAATACTTGTCCTGAATGCGGTCATTCTGGCTCTGGTCCGTCAGGTGAATCAGATAGTTCATGATTTCCTCACCCTTCGGCGTCTCAGATACCTTGTCCAGCTCGTCGAAATAAATAACCGGATTCATACACTTCGACTTGATGAGAATATCGACGATGCGCCCCCATGTGGAGCCCTCATACGTGTAAGAGTGGCCGTCCAGATAGGAGGCATCCGTTGCACCGCCCAGACTGATGAAGTGGAAGGGCCGGCCTAGCGCCTTCGCAATACCGTCTTTGACCAGGGTCGTCTTGCCAGTACCGGGAGGACCATGCAGACTCAGCACGTTGCCGGCTGCCTTCGGATTTGCAATCCAAGAGCTCACAAACTGGAGAATCTGGAGCTTCGCCTCATCGTGTCCGTAAATCGCGGTATCCATGTGCTCCCGCACAGAGGTAACAAAGGCACCACACTTCTCCGCCCCGTCATCGATTTGGACAGGCAGGTCTTTGAAGGCACCCAGTGGCAGCTCCGTGTAGCCATGAATCCACTGATGCGTTTTGTAATACTCCGTAGTGGATGGGTCGATATTCTGGAGGGCCATGTACTTCGCCATCGCAATCCGCTCCACTTCGGGCTCCACCTCCTTCGCGAGAATCTGAAAGCGCATGGGAACCGGCGGCTCTGCGGGCTCCACCTTCTGGCGAAGCTTCGTAATCAGGCGGTCCTGGGCCGGCGGCGGGAGACCCTTGAAGTAGGTTATGTCGCGGTCAATGTCCTCTTCAGTGGGGTCCACTTCCGTCTGGACCAGCTTAACAAAACGACGCACATTCTCCGGCTCCTTGCTGAGTTTGTACTTCTTGGGCTTCGGGGGACCCGCTAGCTCGCCCCCTAGATCCGAAATCAGAAGCTCGATGCCGCCCAGTCGGGGGCTGCGCTTGGACTTCAGGGGAAACCCATCTTTGTCATCGGAGGTATCAGAGGTATCGGACTCATCGTCCTCGTCATCATCGAAATCATCATCACCCTCATCATCGAAATCATCATCGTCATCCTCCGTATCCGTGTCTTCAGAGCCCAGCGTCTCACCGTCCTCCTCATCCTCATCGCTCGGGGTATAGGTTTCATCATCTTCATCATCCTCCTCCGTCGAAGGAGACGGTACCTTCTTGCGGGCCCGACGCCGAGCAGCAGCCTCCTCTTCTTCCTTAATCTTCTTCTGCGCGGCCAGCTTCGCCTTGCGGGGCCCCTTGGGGGGTGAGGTGCGGAAAAGAGAAGTAGCCGGTACAGGCTTATTCTTCGAAACAGGGGTCGTTTTGGTCTTGGGTTTCGGCTTTGAGGTCCGATGACGCGGCTTCTCCTCTTCATCTGACGAGGCAATCAGCCCACGGATATTCCCCCGACTATCTACACTGCTATCCTCATCGCTGTCATCCCGATGCTTTTTGCCCCCCTTCTTCTTTGAGGGGGGCGGCGGTGGCATGGACGAAAAACGGGGCATCTACTTCCTATAGATGTTTGCCCGCCGTTTAAATCGCAGTAGCTTCCTCCACATCCATCAGCGCGAAACGTGCCTTGTTGCTGAGACCCGGCGCCCCCGTGCGGTCTTTCGCCTCACCAATACGCGCCCCAAGACGATACAGCTCCGCAACCTCCGTGGCCAGCAGCGCCTTACACCCGACCACCAGTGTCTTCAGACAGTCGGCATACTCCTCCACTAGCCCCTGTTTCTCCGCATTGCGCTTACCAGTCTCCAGTCCGCTCAGAATGTGGGAACAGACCTCAAAGATATCATCTGCAGTTAGAACACCCAGGCGGGCAATTTCGCCTACAAAGGAGGCATAGCCCTTGCGGAGCAGGCGGCGGCGGCGGAGGGCAACATAGGAATCGTAGCCCGCGGCGCCAGCATCGGGCTCTTCGGCAGCAACGGCATCCTCGAAGACGGTCAGGAACTCATTGAAGATACGCCGAAGCTCTGTGTCCAGATGACCGAATCCTGTGCGGAGCTCCGTAATGAGCCGCGCATACAGCGGACAGATATGGCTCTCTTCGGCGGCCTTGTCAAACACTAGGGTAATGAAGCCCGTCAAGAAATTAGTTTCACCGCTATCCAGAAGCTCAGAGAGCCAGCTCTTGGTAGTGTCATACGTCGACTCACAGAACTTGTTCATCTTATCGCGAATACGGTCCATCATGCGCTCTTCAACCGTTGCATCCGTACGTGCGCGATTTCCGAAGCGGGGTGCCGTAGAGAAGTGTCCGCCGCCGCGTCCACCCCGGAAAGAGAAGGGTGTCCGGTGCGCACCACCGCGATTGCTACTACCTCCATCACGGCGCTCGCCGCCATGACTGTAGCCACCACCGCGTCCGCCTGAATAATGGCCTCGGCCACCACGACGGTCGCCGCTGAAGCCGCCGTCTCGACGCTCACCAGCATGGAAAGAACGATAGCTACCTCCATCCGTTCCAGAGCCGCCAGCGGAAGGAGCAGTAGTACTGCCACCCCCCGTGCGCCAATTTGTCGGAACCCCCGAACGATGCGCGGGTCCCTCATCACTAACAATCCGGAGACCCGCAATCCGCACCCGGACCTCTTCGGGACATGCAATGGGTCGCTGCATGTGCCCAAGAGCCGTTGCCAGCGCGGCCGGAAGGGCTACCGTCGATACAGTAGCCGCGGGAGAAGAAGTCGCAGATGTCGACATCGTGTCTATTTGAATGGGAGATTTGTTTAAGCGTCGTGTACCCGTTTTGATGGTCAGTGTGCTGGGTGGCTCAACTTTACGGTAAGGGCAGAAGGAGTTCATTTAGACTTTCTTTAATCGGCCGGCGCATACAGATGAGCACTGACACCTCTCTACGCGATTTAGATGTATCCGGGTTGGCCGCTGCTTTTCCGACACGGTTGGCGGTCGGACGGGCGACTCTGATGGCTCGGCTTGAAGCACCCCAGACAGATGCAACCGTGGTTGCTGCAAGACGGGATGAGATTCGCGGGATTCGCCAGCGACTCAAAGAGCCTTCTGTCCGCGAACGGGTTGCAACTCTGCGAGCCACTATGGCAGCGGCTGAAGAGGCATGTACCTCTGTTGCAGGGGCTGCCACCGACAGTCGTCATACGGACTATTACAATCAGCTCCTGTGGCCAGCCGATTCCTTCTTTTCATGGCTGAATGAGAATGGTGCATGGAATGAGCTGTCGCTCTTTCTCCGCTCCATCTTTCTCCCGGGCACCTCTGTGGCCATGCCAATCCTTCTGTTTGCCGCCCCGCTGGTGCTAACCTACTTAGCGCCGGTGGCTGCCGGTGGCGGTGAGCCCATGTCTCTCCAGCGGTATCTGTCGATTCTCCAACGGGCACTCCGGCAGGCGATGCCGTCTTCTCTGGGGAAACCCCGCTTCGCCGGTCGCGGGGGATTTGCAGAGTTGGCCGAACAATTTGTCCACATCGGAATCGCTATCGCCATGTTTGTTGCCAGTGCCTGGAATCAGGTAAGTGCGGCCCTGGGGCTTCGGCGTGTAGCTGGCGACATGCGTAAACGGGCAGAGAATGTGCGGGAGATGGCTGCCGCCGTTCAAGAGTTAGCGAGCCTGATAGGCGTCTCTCTGCCAATAGAGAACTGTTGGGCCGGTTGCGCTACGGGACTCTCCGTCTTCGGAACAGCATGGAATTACCCAGAGAGAGTCCGGGTTCTGATTGCGGAGGCGGGGCGACTAGATATGTTGGCAGCCATTGCTCTCTGCTCACGTACATGTTTCCCGGACTTCTCCACAAAGAGCCCGAAACTGGAGCTAGTGGACCTCTATCACCCCGGTCTGGATTCAGCCGCACGTGTCTATAACACTATCCGCATGGGGACGGATGTAAGTGGCAGTAGTACTCATGTGTTGCTAACGGGTCCGAATCGCGGAGGGAAATCTACTCTGCTGAAAGCGCTCGGAGCAGCCGTGCTCATGTCCCAGACAGTGGGTATCGTGTTCGCCCGGCGTGCCAGTCTCCCTGTATTTGGCAACATCGTTTGTGCACTGTCGCCTGCAGACCGCCTGGGAGAGCTCAGTCTGTTTGAGGCAGAAATCGAATTTGCCAAGAGTGTACGGGCAACAATCGCTGCTGCCAAGGAGCCCGTCTTCCTGATGATGGATGAAATCTTCCATGGAACGAATGCCCATGACGGTGTGGAGGCATCCCAGGTGTTCCTGGATGAGCTTTATGCTAGGGAAGATGAACCGGGTGTTGCAGTCTTCAGCATTGTCAGCACGCATTACATGGAGCTCCCCCGGCGCTATGGTGATGGGCGGGCACAACTCTTGTGTATGGAGGCATCTGTGGACCCGGCTGACAGCGACCGACTCCTGTACACATACCGCCTGTGTCCGGGTGTGAATCGGCATTCTAGTGTGCGGGAGATTCTACGGGAGCGGGGTCTCCTGTTGCCCAAGCCTGCCTGTAAGATTGTGGATGAATGCGGTCCTGTTGCCTAAAAATCCTCCTCATCCGCGGCAGAATGACCCCACCATCCATGGAAACGGTGTTTCTGATTCTCAGCGGAGTCATCCTGATTGCAGGGGTGGTGTACTGGCTGTGGTCGCATATCCAGCTGACACAGAAGAAGGTTCAGCTCCTGGAGAACGCGGTGTTTGAGCTGCGTGCAATGATTCCCGGTGGTGGAACGGCGGGGCCTCCTCCGTTGTCGACCCCCTCTCCGGTTCTTCCGCCGGCCCCGGCAGCCACTAAGCAATATGCGGACCTGGCCGATGATGATTGGGAGGATGCGCCGACGGTGGGAGAGGTTCCGACAATCAGCACTCCGCTGGAGACAGTTCGGGGTGAAGAGGCGGTGCCGCAGATGTTCATTCAGGAGACTACGGATGCGGGTGTTGAAGATGACCTGGCCCCCGGTGGACGCATTGCCGTTATCCCTGAGCCTGTGGAGGAGGACCGTGAAGTGCCTCTGACAGAGGATGCCTTCAAGGCGATGCTGACGGGTCGGGCGTTGAATGCTTCCACCTATTCGACGACTGCCACAGATGCCTCTGCCCCTGCTCCTGCTGTAGCCGGCCCTGCCTCTGTATCATCGGCACCCGTTCCTGCACTAGATGGTATGCCCCTGAAGGAGCTGCGCCGCCTGGGTGAGCAGCGCGGCATTATCGGTGCGGCTGACATGCGCAAGAAGGAGCTCCTGGCGGCCCTGCGTCATCAGGTTCTGCCGATTGTCCCTGCCGCAGCTGCCGATAAGACGCTCGACCTGGATGCCGTTGAGGCACAGGGTATTGAGGATATCGTGGAGCCTCCGGCGGTTTCTGAGCAGGAAGCCCAAATCTTGGAGTAAAAGAGAGGAATGTCAGCAGCACGCATACCGAATCCCCACTTGGTCGGGGCACCGGCGCACATGGCGGATGGCCGTCTCTTCACGAATTACAGGTCGAACTGCAGTCTGCTGCCCACCAAGGCTCCGCGGCAAATGTGGGGCGACTTCGAACGCCGGGCAGGTATGTTGTCCACCGGCACCCTTCAGGTTGGAACTGAGCGGTCGTTGGCGGCGATGGCGGCGGGGCGGGCGGGGTGTGTCGACACGATGGTCCCCGAGCTCAACAAGCGTGTCTATGATTGGCAGGGTGGTGTCCAGGGCCTGGCACAGCGGGCAGGTGTTGGAACGGGTCGGCTCTATCTGCCGGGCCAGCCGGAGCTGATGACAGCGGACCCGGATATCGTCGCGACTGCCACAATTCCGAATTCCATATTGCCCGGAACATTTCAGCCGAATCCGTTTCTGTATGCACCGGCACTGTCGATGCCGACAATAGCGGGTCCGGTTGTCCCTGTGCGGCGGAATCGCTATTCTGCACCGTATGGGCAGTGAACTTTAGCGAATTATGGAGAGGATTCTATGTTAAGTCTCAGTGAATGAGAGATAACATGGAATATTGTTTGTGATTGTTGGTAGTTTTCTACTCTAAAGCAATTTAGAGCTTGGGGAAGTCCCCAGCACAGCTGGGGACAACCCTCGTTGTAAAACGCAAGCGTTTTACAACTTCGGGAACCCGACCAGGTTGGCGCCGAGACCGAAGCCCGCACCCTGGCGCGCCGTCAGGCCGATGGAGGGCGCCAGGAGGTCCAGGAGCGCGAAGGTGACCGCGGCGATGATGGACACCGCCAGGATCTCCTCAATGTCCAGCTTCTTGCCGGCGATGATCTTCATGGCCAGGGCAACCGCCAGACCCTCCAGGAGATACTTGATAGCGCGAGTGACCAGCTCGGAAACAGTGAAACCGTCCATCTTATACTCAGGACTCCGGATTTTTCTGGCAGATTTGGGAGGTTGCGTTCTGGATGTCTGTTTAAAGAGCCCGGCCCTTCCAGGGTTAACATCAATGTCTGGTTCTTCTGCCGCTGCTGCTGCCACCGCCGAACGCGTCTATCTGGATGGCGACGATGAAATCCGTGGTCAGAAGTTTGTATGTCTGTCGTTTCTGACGCCGGAGAAGGCACTCATGCGCACCAAGGACGCCTTCTTGGTTTCCAAGTTCCTGGACTTCTTTGCACTGGATTACAAGGTCAAGGCCTCTGAGTCCTTTCTGTTTGCGGAGCTCCGTACTATCCAGGACACACTCTCCGGGGTGGAGATGTCGCTGTCAAATGCTCTGACTGATGTATCAGGGCTTGATGTTGCAGCGTCAGGCCTGGCACCTCTCCGCACGCACATGGCGGAGCTGGAGAAGCAGGTCCAGAAGGTTCGGGAGGACCTGGCCCGTCGTGTACCTGCTGACCTGGAGACCTACGTCAAGACCAATCTGTCGGACTTCAAGGAGTCGAAGATTCAGGAGGCTTGGGATACGTACATGATGGCGAACCGGACGAAGCTGGAGGATGAGTTCCACAAGAGCAATGGCTTCAAGACGACGATGTACGGCCTGAAGGTGCGTGGGGCGTACCCGACCCAGGAGCAGGCGGCTACGCGGGCGCGGGCACTGTCGAAGAAGGACCCCCACCACAACGTGTATGTTGGGGAGGTCGGTGAGTGGATGCCGTGGGACCCCGCGCCGGAGGAGGTGGATGAGCAGGAGTATCCTCTTGACCAGCTCAACACGCTCATGAAGTCTTACAAGGATAACGTGGCGAAGAAGGATGCATTCTTTGAGGAGGAGAAGCGCCAGAAGATGGCGGAGGCGGCATCCGCGGCTGCGGCGGCGAAGGGTGCCAAGGCGCCGGTATTCGGTGTGAAGGGCAGTGAAATCGGTGCAACGGATGTGGCTCGGGAGCTGTTTGATGGTGCGGCGTCTGTTGACCTGGCAATTGCAAGGAAGGCGGAGGCTGCTGCAAGTGCGGTAGCGGGTGGCGCGGCGATGGGTGATTCGACCATCCTCCACATGTAAGTCGGTTCCTCAAACATAAAGGAACCATGCGGCACATCGCATAGACATGTCCCAAGTCCTGTATATTCAGCCTCTTAACAATACGTTTGTGGAACTCTATCAGACTGCCGCAAATGTATATAACTCCACCTCTATGGTCGAGCGAAATAGTGGATTTGACCTATTCTGTGATGCAGCCGATGCTACCGGTGCCGGCGACTTTACAGTGTTAGTAAGTCAGGGATGTCGGGCCATTGCGGTTGATGCAGAAACAGGAGAGATACGGGCCTTCTGGCTAGCTCCACGGTCCAGTATTAGCCGCGGGCCTTGGCGCCTGGGGAACTCCATGGGACTTATTGACACAACTTACAGGGGCGTGCTCAAGGCTGCGCTTTCGAATCTGAGTCTGCCGGTACGCCCAGTGTTTCATGCAACATATGACCACGCACGCCTCTGTCAGCTTGTTGCCGCAGATTTGCGGCCGTGGGCAGAGGTGCGTGTGGTTGCGACCTTGCCCGTGGTAGAGACGGCACGGGGAGAGGGAGGATTTGGGAGCACAGGCCGATAGGCTAGTGCGACCATAACCGATGAACCGTAGGTTCAGAGGGCCGGCTCTACCGGTAGGTAGAGATGGAACTGTCTAGCTTTGCTAGACAGGCCGGGAGCACAGGCCGATAGGCTAGTGCGACCATAACCGATGAACCGTAGGTTCAGAGGGCCGGCTAGTAATGATAGCCACCAGCTCTACCGGTAGGTAGAGTTCACTGGCCATTAATCCCCCTTCATAACGTATCTCTGCTTCGGCGGCGCTGGCGCGGGGGTTTCTTTCTTCTTTTCATCCATTGGAGGAGTCCCCACAGAGGGCGCTTTCCACATTGCCGCCAGTCGCGCATCCTGTGCAGCTCTCTCTGCCCGGAGGCGCTCTAGCGCCGTCGTATTCGTCTTTGCCAACGCGGGATCGCAAGGTTTGTCATAACCCGATCCCGGATTGTGTCTCCAAGGACAGGACATCGTTCCTATACCAGATTCTCCCTTTTGTTCTATTTAGTCCCGTCGCACCGCCAGATTGAATTTCCGCGCCTTCCCTCCCGCTGACGGGTCAAAATCATCACCACCGTCATCATCGCGCGCAGCCGGCATCGCCCACAGCTCCGGGGCACACAACCGGAAATCCGGATGCGGTGCCGCCTTGTACCAAAACACCTGGTCCTCCAGCTTGTTCGACTTCGCATTGTTGTCAATCACCAGGCATTCGAAGTTCTCCGTACACTGGTTCATGACCTGACAGAAAGAGTCAAAATCCGGAAACATACCGGCATACTGCTCATAGAGCTTGCGACGATTGCTAACAATGTTCTCACGAAGAATGAAGACGTAGTCGATGTTCGTGCGCAGCGCCGGAGGGATACCCATCGCATACTGCATCGTAATGATGAACATCGTATGGACGTGGCGCCCGTTCATGAAGAGATAACGCACGTTACGATCCCGAATCCACGTACTATCATACAGACAGTCGTCCAGAATCAAGAAATTCCGGGGGTCCACAGCAGTTGTTCCCCGCGTGGCCAGGTCGCTGGTAATTTTCTTGGCAATGAGCTTCTGCCGCTTCAGGATATTCGCGATAATCAGGGGGGAATATTCCTCGTGGATGAAAATGGGAGGTATGACCTTACTGTAGAAGTGATTGGCACCCTCCGTACCGGAAATTGCAGTTCCATAGGGAATACCCTGGTGGTGCCATAGAAGGTCCTTGACAAGAAATGACTTGCCGGTTTCACGCTTGCCGATAAGCACAACGACCTTGTCATGCTTGATTTTGGTCATGTCGAACTTCTTCAGACGGAGGTTCAGGCGACGGGGCGGGATTCCAGCTCCACCAACGGCTGCTGACATGATGTTGTCTTGGTCCAGGCGGATATTTTTCTGAGTTAGGTGGCACGCATTTTACACACGATTACCCCGTGTCATAGGCTCAAATCCAACACGGCCTGCCTGTGCATCCACCATTGGGTTCGCCTGTGTCATAGAAGCAGCCTCTGCCGGATTCATAACAATAAATACCGTAGGTTGAGAAGTAGCGGGTGTTGTAGGAGCAGGCTTTACAACAGAAGCAGAGGGGCGCTTGTTCCGCAGAAGGATGACCGTCAGAATTGCCGCAATCGAAATGACCAGAACAGCTGCCCCCGCACCTACACCGCCTGCGACCATGATGAGATTCTTGTTGTTATCCGTACTGGGGTCCGCAGACGGTACCGGTGCAGGGGCGGCCATTGAGGAGTCCGTTGTTGCCATCAGGGTGGTTGCGCCAGTGGAGGCTACAACCTCCTGCATCATCGTACTCGCGGCCAATGTCGTTGTTAGCTCCGCGGCCGTCAGGACAACCACGTCATCCGGTGGAGAGATAACCGTGTAATCGACAGCGATACCTCCACCGGCGGTCTGGAGCTGCCGCCCCGCTACACCGGCACCTAGGCTATAACAGAGAACCGTTCCATTGCCCGACAGGAGAGTCGTAATCTGCGGATTCCATGCGGTTCCATCCGTGCGCGATACAGTTATGTTCCGGATAACAACCTGCTCTGCCGGGAGACGCAGCGAACAGGCAATGGCGGCCTGGATATTCTGAACCGTATTGGTTGTGGTTGCAGCGGTTGCATTATCAGGGATGCGGGCGCCTGGCAGCGTCAGCGTGCTCTGAACAGTGGCAGGGCGCTGTGTGGGGGCAATGCTGCGGGCCGGAGGACGGGAGGGTGCCGCAGAGAGCTGGGCAGGGCGTAGGGATGGAAGAGGGGTCTTGGCATAAGAGGGGAGAGCAGGACGGGAAGGTTCCGCCGCATGTGAGGGTGAAAGCTGAGATGGTATTGGCGGGGGTGGCAGCATGCTCGGAGTGCGCTCTGCAGGAGACGGCTTGACATCTGTAGAAGGAGACGGCTCAGGAATCGTAGAGGGAGACGGGCGCACAAACGTGGAAGGAGACGGCTCAGGAATCATAGAGGGAGACGGGCGCACAACCGTGGAAGGGGAAGGCTCAGGAATCGCAGAAGGAGAAGGGCGCACAACCGTGGAAGGGGAAGGCTCAGGAATCGCAGAAGGAGAAGGCTTCACATCTGAAGAAGGGGAAGGCCGGGGAACGGTAGATGGAGATGGCTGGGCATCTGTGGAAGGAACTGGAGTTGGTGCCATTGAGGGAGAAGGCTGAGGAGGCAAAGACCGGCAGATACCTTCTAGAACGCTGAAGTAGGCAGTTGCATTACAGCTGTACTGGACGGTACCCGGCATAGATGCATTTGCACAGGAATACGGCAACATCCGGTCTGCCTGATTCGATACAACAATCGGACCCGGTACACGACAGACACAGTCGCCCACTTCCGGTACAAACACCGTCCCATTCACGAAAGAATTACAGGAAAGAGGAGGGTATGGCCGTGTCATAGTGTTAGGCACCGGCGCACACCGTTGGAAAGGTGGGAGAGTAGCCCCCTGGACACGCACAATCCAATCCGTGGGGGCACACTGACAGATACCGGTAGGGTCGGGGATACCTCCGGGTAACTGCATATCGCAGGGGCCCGCAGGGCTCGCAGAGCTGGATGGGGAAACCGCAAAAGAAGGAGCAGGAGAACGAGAGGGGTAGGAAGACGGAATCAGAGAGGGCGCAGGAGATTTGGAGGGAGCTGCAGAAGGAGTAGGTGCCGTGATACACGTGGAATTCGTGGTCGGCGGAGATGGATAGACAATCATCCCCGCCGGGCAGCTGGTTGCACACCGGCCCTGGTACAGAAATGCACCCTGAGGACACGTCGTTGTGGTATTTCCACCGGTAGTCTGTCCCAAGGCAGCAGAAAGCGCCAAGGCGGCAACAGAGATGACACGGAGGAGCATTGCTCTACCAGGGAGCCGGATTCTAGGTTTATATGCTAGTGCTAGCGCCTGCTGCGGTCTCACTGCCTAGCGCGATTCCCGTTGCCGAATAGTGAGATGCCCCGCCGTACGGCCGCTGACAGACTCCCAGCGGATCTGCGCCTCTACTACATTCAGCGCACACCCCCTGCAGTTCCAGGGATTCGCAACATCCAGTCTTACTTTCCGACACTGGAGACGATGTTCCCGTCTCTGGCAACAGAAGGCGCGCCTCCTATTAATGCAACGTTGGCAGCAATGGAGCTGGCTGTATCTGTAAGTGGAGAAACGGCTGTTGTAGAGAACATGGTGTCGCACAATCGGCGGGAAGCACCCGTCTGGCTGCGCCCTGTCCATCTTCTGGAGCCCTTGGACTGTGCAGAGGGGCTCTACGTGCTACCAGCGGATGGCGCACTGCCGGCTCCCCGGGCTGCCTGGCAGTCAGCTCTCCGCAAACTGAACGACCCCTACAATGAGGCCTACACGGATGCGACCTTTGCCTGTATGGCATCACGCCTAATAGAGACAGGACGCTCCCCGCACTGGTGTCGTTTCTATGGAACAACGAACGGTCGCGCCGAGACGTACCGCTACAACATAACGGATGACATGCCGGACCTGGAGGGGGAGGCTTGGTTTGCAGAGGGGCTTCAGAAGGGAGCCTTCGAAGTCTGGGCCAGTGATCCGTATGACCCTTCTACAACTGCACGCCTGGAGCGGCCATGGGAGAACGTTCGTGAGAAGCTGCTGAGTGCAGAGGGTGCAGAGAGCGTATCCTTAGAATCGGGTTCCTGTCCTGAGTTATTTGAGACAGAGGTGGGGGAGGAGGAGGATTCTGAGGTGGAGGGAGGGGACTCGGCAGCGACTTCCTTGGAAGATGTGTCAGAGCTTGAGGAAGCTGACATTGACTCCGTGGAAGAGGATGGGGTGGTAGGTGCAACGATTCGTCGCCCGCGTGTGCAGATTGGTGGAGCGCTAGCAGCATCCGCTTCTAGCAGCGACGACAGTAGTGGTGACAGTGCAGAGGACCTGGATTTCCATCTGGTTCTAAAGGATTTCCCTGTCCAACTGACACTCATTGAGCGTTGTGATGGAACTATGGACGACCTAATGGAAGATGAAGAGGACCCGACTGTTGCGACGGATGATATGCGCGAAACGAAGGAGGCCCGGTGGACATCCTGGATTTTCCAGGTGGTGGCTGCGCTGACGGTTGCCCAAAAGGAATACGATTTCGTCCACAATGACCTCCATACGAACAATGTTATGTGGTGTGGAACGGGAGAGACTCATCTGTACTATCATGTGGCAGGGGCGCCTGGTGGAGACCGCTGGTACCGTGTACCCACATACGGCCGCATCATGAAAATCATCGATTTTGGTCGTGCTACTTTCCGCCCACCGATTCTAGCTCCCGCTGGCAAACACGTGTGGCTCCCTGATGCCTATGCACCCGGTGCTGATGCATGGGGGCAATACAACTTCGGCTCCTACTTTGACCGCGAAGAGCCGAAGGTTATGCCAAACAAGTCCTTCGACCTCTGTCGCCTTGCAGTGGCTGTTCTGGATACTCTGTGGCTCGATAAGCCGGCGGATGCGTCTGGCCACAAGGTACTCACGCGGGAAACGGGGCGTACCACGTATGAGACCGTATCGCCACTGTGGAATCTGCTGTGGCTGTGGCTGACTGACAAAGAGGGGCGGAATGTGCTGGTATCTCCCGATGACACGGAGCGATACCCGCAGTTTGAGCTATATTGCGCAATTGCGCGGAATGTTGCAAATGCAGTTCCGGCACAGCAATTGACATTGCCACTGTTTGACCGCTCTTTCCGGTGTGCACGGAGAGAGGTCCCCGCAGATGCGCACGTGTGGCGGATTCAGGCCTCTACGCGTTAAGTACACTCTGTATTCTGCTATAAAGGTCTGACAGAGTCCCGCTATTCTGAAGGTAGCAGTCCATCTCGGCAGAATCCAAGTCGTGCTCAATCGGTGCAGCAGAAGGCACAATACCGGGCCGCTCAATTCGGACACCCACGATGCGCCAACCGGCTCCCTTAAGGGCATCGGCAACAACAGTTCCTTCCCGTCGGTAGCGCCAGTCGCTGATGACAGCACGGTTTATTCCACTTGTCAGGATATCAGCAACAATCGCCCGCGAATAGATGTCAGGGTCCAGTGCCCGGGCAGCATCTGCGTGGGCAATCAGCAGGTCGCGGGGTGTCCGCGAATCACTGGCTGATATGGGCCGGTCCTTGAAGGGTCGCTCGAACATAGATGCAGGAAGGCCCGTTGCTGCAGCGACTGCTTCCTTGAGGGGGTCTGCGAAGGCAAAGCGTTTGAATTCATGGTACTCTGTGAGAAGAGCAGCGACTGCATCTTTCCCAGAGCCCGCCCAACCAGACAGAAGGATGAGCACGGGTTTTTCGTTGCCCAACCCAGAGATGCTTGACAAGTGGCTACACATCGTCGCAATGGTCTTGTTAGTGCTGGGTGGCTTAAATTGGGGACTCCTGGGTCTCAGTGCCGGTCGGCTGGATGCATTCCGGCCATTTGGTCGCTATGGGCGTACGGCGGCTCACGTAGCTGTGGGTCTGGCGGCACTCTGGGTCGCAGGTCGGCGCGACACATATCTGCCGTTCCTAGGTGAGACTGTTATGCCGTGTGCTATTCTAGCGGACCGTGTCCCCGAGCATGCTGATAAGGAAGTCCATGTGGATGGGCTCAAACCCGGTGCGAAGGTTCTATTCTGGGCCGCGGAGCCGGCAACAGAGGGGCTTGCCCGTATCCGCACGTGGCAGCAGGCGTATCTGGAGTTTGCAAATGCGGGTGTTGCAACAGTGGATGGAAATGGGCACGCCGTTTTCCATGTCAGGAAACCGGCAGGCTATGTTGTTCCGGGTGGGCGTGGCCTAACGGCACACGTTCATTGGAGGGTTTGTGGTAGCAGTTCTGAGGACGGTGCGGCGGGAATGCTGGGGCCGGTTCAGACGTTGCCGGTAGGGGTCTAGATAACTGTCTTATATAACGTATATCATTAACAATTGAATTGTATCATAGTTGTAATATTACACATATGATACAAGTCGAGAAGGCTAGCGATGTTTGAATTTATGTATCATGAAATTTAGAATCCGTCGTCATGCTTACGATTGCCGCCCCGGGTGTTGATAAAATCCCGCTGGTCGGGCGTGGTACAAACACAGCCTCCATCGCAGCTCAGAGTCGCACCGCAGCACTCGGGCTTGCACTGGTTGTTCTTGAAGATGAACAGGTTGTCGGGACCCACTTCCACGGGCGGGCCGGCCAGCGGCACATCCGGCTGCGTACGGCGGAACCCCTGCGCCGCCGGAGGGAGACCCGCGGCCATGTTGACACCGTCGTACATACCAATGGGGGCCGTCGCAAACGCAGAGCCACCCGCCGATGTCAGATAGCTCTCAAAATTCTCCACCTTCTTGGCACCCGAGGCCGCGAAGGCCGCCGCGAACCCCTCACGGGTGCGCTGGGGCCAGTTCGTCATACCCAGCAGCATGGCCAGGTTCGCCAGGAACAGGAGTACTAACATACCGACCAGGTACCATCCGCGGGGAGACATTGGAAGTTTGTTCTATTTCGGGGGGCCATTTTTCAGTACGACCCGCCCCACAATCGGCGCTAGCCCCTCTAAACCAACATCCGATGCATCCCGCACGCGCCAACCGCCCTCCAGGAGAAAGTGCCCCGCTGCAGTGTACAAATGGAACCAGTCCGGCATTCCAGAACCTGATACCCGCAGTGGGCGCAACTGAGACATCGCCGGCGCCCAGATAGTACCTCCCTGATAAAGCCACGTCCCTGCGCTAATGCGGGCCTTGCCACCGCCTACAGGAAGCTCCATTGCCGAAGCAGCCTGGTCAGGGCGCAGACGCACAGTTCCAACAACCGCCGTAAACTGTGTCAGGGTCGCGTTCGTCGCAATGTAATCACCGGGTTTAACTTCTGCAATAGGCGTCCAGCGATAGCCGCCACCAGAGCCAGGAAGCCAACGTGTTGTCTGGACAGCCACCCGACATTCAGGCGCCAGCCCCGCTTCAGAGGCCAATGCTGCAGACATTGGTCTCTCTACCGCCGGACCCGTCGGTCCATTCAGAGTTCGCCACACTTCCGCGTGCCAATCCCGGAGACCATCCATATCAGCCATAGGAATCTCCTCCCAGTCAGCAAATATCAACAGACCAGCACCTCCTGTGTATGGCGACCTAACCGGGATGGTCCGCGTTGTGGTTGTCAGACACCAGAGCTCCCGGGGAGTTGGGCCGAAGACACGCTCAACCAGACTGGGCTCTACACGCCGGGAATGAGGATGCTCTGCAACTGGAAGCAATGTCGCACGGGTACTTCCAGAGGCATCATAGCCCCAGACCAGATGGTCGCCTGTTACCTCAACTCCGTAGAGGTCGTAGACTGGGTCACAACCCCAGAATCGATGAATCGCTGTTACCACTCCACCATCTGTTAGCCGGTCTCCAATCTGAATCTCCTCAATCCGGCGCGTCTCGTCTGCACGAATGGCCACTTGTGTCCCTGCCAGGAAACACGCTCCCGTCTGGAACATTTCACCCACCGAAACCGCCGCAACCGTGGTTGCCACAACAACCGCCATGGACATGACCAGCGCCGAAATAGTGAGAATGAGACTGGAAATCGGCAGAAGCAAGAAGAACAGGAGGATTTGCATAATCAGAAGGATACCTACCACAATGATGACAACGATGACAACTAGCTGGACGCTGCTCACAAAAGCAACAATCATACTGATGAGGCCGAACACCAGGGATGTTATCGCTGCGTTCAGACGCCCTGCCATCGCGTGAATCGACACAAGTTGATTGTGAAACAGCTTTGCCACACCCTGAATCTTCTCCATGAACGTCGAATACGCCTCATAACAGAAGCCCCAGAGGTCTACAAACAGGTCTGTTAGGTCATGGGTCATATTGTCCACAACGCCCACAGTGTCGGCCTGGGCGGCGGCAAGTGCCTGAGGTGCCGCCGTTGCTGTGCGCAGAGCTGCTTGGACGTATTCTTTCTGGCAGGAGCGCCAGTTATCTGCCGCGAATTGAGCCCGACTGCGCTGGTCGGCATCCGGCTTGAAGAGTCCTGCCAGCGGGATAACACCGGGATCGCAGCGTCGATTGGCCCAGTCCGCAGCGATAGAAGAACGGAAGGAAGCGGCAAATGCAACACCCAGTCCCAATACCAGACTGACCGAAACAAAAATGAATTTAACTGAGTCAATTGCCGATGTCATTGACACGGTCCCCTACTTTCGTCGCTCATCTTAGAAGCCTATGGTCCAAACCCGCAGGCGTGCACGGAAGCCCTGGTGCTCTACACGCCGCCAAACCCGGTGTCGCCAGGGTATCGGTGCACTCCGTGAAGGAGAGCTGGCCCGTTTTGGCTATAGTCATGTTTCAGGGCTCTCCCTGGCCCAGCGCCATCATGCTCTGGAGGAGGCAGTAGCAGCGTATGGAGCATTATCTGTATGGCGAAAGCTCCATGCTGTAGCGATTTACAGTCGGCGCTCTGCACCCAGCTCTGCCCGTATCTTCCGGGTAGATCGTGATTGGGTGAAAGCTAAGTATATCTAGTGCGTGCGAATCTGCCCGCCCACCAGTAAGGGATGACAGAAGTTGCTGTTGATGACTTGTCGCGTGGAGTCCGCCAGCTCGGAGTCCTCGGGGCAAAACTGGCAGGAGGCACTCCGCCAACTTACACAGATCCGCCATCACCTATTCTGCTCATTGTTCTATCAGGCATCCTCTTTGGTATTCTGGCAGTCTTCATGGCCTTCGCAGAATATAATGAAATCCGGACAAATTGGAGCGAATATCAATGTAGCCCAGCGGTTATGCCATTCGCAAAATTCTACGGACACGACCTGAATGCAACTATCAATTTCTGCATGCAGCAGGCTGTCAAAGAGCATGCACCCGGTGTCGTGGAGCCGATTTACAAGGCGATTGGTGCCGTTGCAAACACAGTTGACGGTGTCTTCACGAAGGCAGAGGCAGTGGAGGGCGGTGTAGCATCTCTTCTGTCAGGTTTTGAGAGCTTTGTTACCAATTTCGTGAACTCCCTGCGCCTAGTCGGCACACGCATCCGTATGTCCGTTGTGCGAATTCGCGAAATCTTTGGACGCGTCCATGGCATTTTCATTGCCTTTGCCTATGCGGCCATCTCTGCCATAACATTTGGTGAGAACTTGGTCTGTAATCCCCTGGTTACCTTTATGGGGACTATAACCGGCGTTGATGTCTGTTGTTTTGCACCGGATACACGGATTCTCCGTGCAGATGGCCGAGTTGCCCGGATTGACCAGATACGTATCGGCGATTGTCTGGCAGGTGGGTCGCGGGTCTGCTCTACCTATCGTTTCACGGGTGCCAGCGCGCCGATGGTCCAGATTGGCGACATCCGTGTCAGTGCCGGCCACTATGTGCGTGGAGAAGATGGACAGATGATTTCGGCAGGTGGGCATTCACTTGCCTTTACAATCCCGTCACTGCCAGAGCTCATCTGTCTAGCAACTGACAATCATCGGATTCCAGTTCTATCTGGCTCTGATGGACAGCAACAGGTATTTGACTTTGCCGACTATGAAGAATCATCGGAGGTCGCTGTGTGCGCGGCCGCTCAGCAGGCAGCAGAGGAGTTTTTGAATGGTAGCGCAGAGGAGCCCGTAGACGATTACAGCCTTGGTCTAGGCCCCGCTATTTCAGTCCGGATGGCCGGTGGCTTCTGGATTCCTATAATCGGTGTGTCCATCGGCGATAAGTTGGAAGGCGGTGGCACTGTAGCAGGTATCATCCTAGAAGAGTGTGAGATGACTACAGAGCTGGAGCCAGGTGTCCATGTAGCGGCAGCACAGCTGTTCTTCCACCAGGAGACGGGGCACTGGAGACGTGCTGGGCGCATGTGGCCTTCTCTAACACGGCTCACGGAGGGTGTGGCGACGCCGGTCCTGTACCATCTGTTGGTTGCAGGGGGCGACAATTCCTTCTATATACGGACACCTGGTGGAAATACCTTCGTGGCAAGGGATTACAGCGAAGTGGATGACCCGACTGTGCAGGAGCCATATGATGTGGCTATCCGACGATAGTTGTTGCGGGATAAAGCCATCTCACGAATAGCCCTGACAGAGACACTAAATGATAGGCAATCTCTGCGACGCATGGCCTCCGGCATCTGAAGAAGCACCGGACCCTCATCAGGGTACCAAGACAACAGATGGCTATATGGATGTACGCCTGAGAGAGACGCTCCACGACTTACATGATGGGGCCTGGTGGACGGGGGTCAAAGTTCTGGCGCCCGGTCATTCATCGGCTAGTTTCCGTATAAAAGTAGTTCAGAATGATGGTACGAAGCTATGGCCTGCATGGAATCAAGATGCAAATGATTGGAATCCTCTACCGTGGCCAATCCCGGCGATTATGGCACGAGAAATGGGTCTCTGTCTGAATATTAAACAGGTGGATAGCGACACGAACGGTTGTATCTTCACGCGCAGGGTCCTATCGTTCTTAGAGTGTCCAGACATGTCCGATGGAAAATCTCTGTTGTTTGTCGATGAGGATGGGGATCTTCGCGGCTATTGGGATACTACACAGGGGCGGTATGGGGCGTATGCAGAGAGAACGATGCGGGAGAATCCAACCCCGCGTTGGGGTTCTGAACATACCGTTGTGCCACCGACAGACCGGCTCATTACTCGACGGGATTGGTCGGATTATCGGACTTTTACGCCAACAAATTGGAGTAGTTGCGTACGCTTTTAAGGGGCAAATTCAAAAGTTGACATGCATTCATAGTACTGTGAGTACCCAGTACGATGAACGTTTCTATTGCGTCCAAGATTTCCGGTAATCAGCTGGTGTTTCGCCTGCGGGCAACATCAGAGAGTACTTTGAGGCCCCTTCACATTGGCATTCTTCTGGATAACAGTGGAAGCATGGATGGGTCCCGTCTAGAGTCCGTCAAGCGCACGCTCCATGCTGCACGACCTCTTCTCCAGTTCGGAGATCGCTTGACGCTTGTTTCTTTCAGTGATACGGCACATGTCCATCTGCGCGCAGCAACTCTGAGCAACGAAGCAGACATAGATGCGGCCTATTACCGTATTGACAACATTCATGCAGAATCCTCCACAAATCTGGGTGCCGGCATTGAGGCACTCTACAGTGTTGCGACCGATTACGATGCTGTCATTCTTCTGACCGACGGCATGGTGAATGCAGGTATTACTTCAACGGCGGGTCTCCGTGCGATGGCCCAGGCGGGCGGAGCAACCCTGGCATTCCACACGATTGGCTACGGCTCGGACCACAACCGCACACTGTTGCGGGAGTTGGCCGTTCGCAGTCGGGGCACTTACACGTACGCCGACTCCGATGAGATTCTGCCGCTGGCGGTGGGAGACATTCTGTCGGGGCTGCGCGCGGAGGTTATATGGGGTGTACGGCTCCAGATTCCAGAGGCGTGTGGCTGGGCCTGTCAAGAGATTGGGGCTCAGAGCGTATTGGGATACTATGTGGGCCACATGATGGCGGGTCGCGACTACTGGGCGGTGTATCAGCGTAGAGGTGCTGTCGGAGTCGCTGGAGGCGCAGGTGTTCTGATGGCAACGGTTGAGGCAGCGAATGGGGAGCGTCAGTCTGTATCCATTGGAGAGGGGGAGGGAGAGGGGCTCATTTCCGACCAGGATATGGAGGACCAGGTGTTGCGCGCACGGGTAGCAGCAGCTCTGGAAGAGATAACCGGACAGCTAGAGGCTGGTGAGCAGCGCCCGGATACGACGACTCTGTCAAATCTTCAGATTGAGTTCTTGTTGCTGCCGGCACGCCCTCTACTGATGCGCCTCCGTGCTCAGGTGGCAGAGGTGTTGGAGATTGCTCTCCGTATGGTGTCTGCTGCAGCAGTAGCAGGAGCATCTCGCCCGCAAGCATTCATGTTTGGTGGAGCCCCAACTTCTATACGGCAACGCGCTGCTGGGATTCGGAACAATGTCATACCTGAAGAGAATGACATAGGTCTCCGCACGCATCTGATGGCGCGCATGTCATCAGGTGTAGCCTGCCTGGGGAATCAGCGGGGTGTCTACAGTATGGCGCCGGTAGAGGGAGAGGAGGACACAAACACCAGCTTCTTCTCCACCCCGACCCAGCGGACGGCATCGAATGTAGTGCGGGCGACTTACAATCCTGCGACAGCTGCTACTACTCCTGCTACTCCTCTAACTCAAGACCCTGATGCGAATGCTCCCATGGAGCCTATCGTTCAAACCGCCCCGATGGAAGAAATCGATTAACCAGAGATGAGCAGCAGCACACCAACGGGCCTGAAGAGCCAGACCGACCGCATCCAGGAGTGTGTGCTCCTTTTGGCCCAGCTCCGTGCGGATCCCCACATCCGCATCAGCGAACAAAACCCATCCTTGATGCTTCTCAAGCGACGGATGGCCACGTACTGGCGCGATGGACGGCTCATGGAAGACCGAATCCCCATTCAAGGGACAAATCGGTCTTTCATTTATCGTTTTCCACGAAAGGCAGACCAGTACGTGGAGATAACACTCAAAGCCGATGTTCTGACTCATCGGGAGCTACCGGCCAATCTACAGGCAGAGCTTATGGCGGACCCTGTTGCAATTCCGTAGAAAATGGATACAGTCGTCGCACCTTACACGGCTATTAGTATCAGTATACTAGCGCGCTTCATATTCCTGTATTTGCTTTACAAGAATAAGAGTCGGAATCTCTATTCACTGACATTCTGTGTTCTTAACATTGGCTCCTCTGGTATCTGGCTTTCCTATGGCTATAATCAAAAGGATACAGCACTCATGACGCGGAGTGCAACCGAAATTACTCTGTTGCTAACATCCGTGGGCTACATCCTTTGGAATACGGTGCGAACCCGGGCTCCCGTTACTCGGGAACCACCGCCGCCAGGTCCACCGGCAGTGGTGCAGTTGTGAACTTGTAATGCGCACCAATCTGGTCCAGCACATCCTTCTCTGATGCCGACACCAGATTGATAGCCGTACCCTTGCGGCCATAGCGGGCACAGCGACCCACACGGTGGATGTAGGACTCCTTGTCCTCAAACGGTGGCACATCGAAGTTGAACACCATGCTCACCGTCTGAACGTCAATGCCGCGCGCCAGCAGGTTCGTAGCAATGAGAACACGGGTCTTTCCTGAGCGGAACTCGTCCATGCGGCGCTTGCGCTCGGCCTGGGGCATCGGGTCGCCGTAGATGAGCCCCACCGGGTAGCCCTGCTGCGTCAGCATGTAGTGGAGGCGGTCGGCGCGCTCCTTCGTGTTCGTGAAGATAATGGAATGGGGGATGCTGATGCTCTGGAAGATATCGGCCAGCACATCCAGCTTCTGATTATCATCCTCCAGCTCTACGTGGAACTGCTTGATGCCATCCAGCTTAACATCAGCAACGCGGAGCGTCACCTTGATGGGATCCTTCAGAATGGTGCCCGCCAGCTCGGCGACCTCCTCGGGGAGCGTTGCACTGAAGAGGCCAATCGCGCACGTCTTGGGAAGACCAATCTTGACGATTTCAGATACCTGCTCCAGAAAACGGTCGCGGAGCATCTCATCGGCCTCATCCACAATGAAGGTGCGGAGGCAGCCATAGGGCATGTCGCCTGAAGATGCCAGGTCCAGAACACGACCGGGCGTCCCCACAACAACAGCGGCACCATTGCGGATATCACGCACATTCTGGTGGCGGGGAACACCCCCAATGGCCAGCACAACACCGGTCTTCATGTAATTACCGATGCTCTGGAGCAGGGTAGCCGTCTGGTCCGCCAGCTCGTGGGAGTGGCAGAGAATCAGTGCCTGAGGACCACCGCGGACCTTGGGGTCCACACGGGCCAGGCAGCCAATTCCGAAGGCACCGGTCTTGCCGGTACCGGACTGGGCCTGGCCCAGAATGTCGCGCCCCCTGATGAGCGGAAGAGTCGAAACGGACTGAATGGCCGACGGCTTCTCATAACCGTAGGCATAGACGCCTCGAAGGAGGTCATCGGAGAGGGGCATATCATCAAACTTCGGGCAACGGGGAAATTCCTCTTCGCCGGAAGTCTCAACAATGAAGTTGGAGTCGGCGGGGGCAGCGGGGGAAGAAGAAGCAGCGGACATGGTCGTAATCTGTCGTACATGGGGTACTGAGTTTTTAGGCCGGGGCGTCAACTTTGCGGTTGCTATGTGCAGAGGCGGAACTTGTCAGTCTAAGACTTTTCTAAGAATAACCATATAGCTGGGGCATGAGCGATATAGCTTACTCGGTGGAGAAATTAACACAGCGCTTACGGACCATAGAGATGGAAATAGGAGATTGGGGGTCTCGAAATAGTCAGAGCAATCCAGGTGCGGTTATGGAGCTTCGCGAAATGCGAAAACAGCGGGATGTGTTAAGTCGTGCGCTAGCGGCGGCTCAACAAGAAGCAAAGAAGGTAAAGGAATCAAAGGAAGCAGCAGAAACCACCTCTTAGACCGCGAAGGGTAGACTGATTCTATGCGCTAAACATCAAGCCTCCGCGTCCAGCAGTTATCCGTAGGAGATTATATGTTGTAATCCAAGTATATAGGATAAACCGTGGTGCTGATTGACGAACAAGGCGCAGAGGTGTTACTGTGGCGATTGCATCGGTGGTTGCAGTCTGCGTCGTTGATTCAACGGCTGTTATCCACCGACTGACATAACTGCCTCCACCGCCACCAGCAGCCGTTCCATACCCGCCGCCATAATAGCCATCTCCACCCGCGCTATTTCCCATAGCAGAGCCACCCGTCTGTGTATTGCTGAGAACAAAGGCATTTGTTGTCGGCATCTGGATTCCACCAGGAAGACCAACACCTGCATCACTCAAGCGCCCTCCACCGGCTCCGCCATGCGCCGCATCTACTGCCGCATGCTGACGTACCGTCGTTGAGCCACCAACAGTTCCAATCTTAACTGCATCCCCTGCATCGCCTCCACGCAAGGTACCGACATCAGTTCCGCGCCCACCCGCTCCAGCAACTGCAACCCACAGATGTTGATTGGCTCCTGTCTGTGCAACAAACGCAGCAGAGCCGCCACTTACAGTTCGAAGACGTACCCCTTGGAAACCTATTATGCGTCGAAGCGCCTGATAGTCCACAATACCCGAAATGAAGGCACCGGAACCATCTATGTTATTGCCAGGAGTGTGCCCACGCAGAATTATTTGGAACCCCGCTGTTCTCGTTGAGAATGGTCCGCCAGGACCGTCTAACAACAACACAGAATCCCCACTAATCGAGACGGAGGACTGGGACGCATCGACTTCCCACTGTGTTGTGGTAGCAGCACATGCAGCGCCAGCCATGCGAACAACCAGCTCCTTTTGGGGAAGACGGTCCCAGTTGGCGGCACCCCGAATCTCATCCCGCGGCCTTTCTGCCGCTTCGGCCAGACCCCCCGTAGGCCAGAAACCGAAATCGTAGCGATAAATGTAGCG
>Ga0214921_10002411_pt1 | contig 30438 bp, 28 predicted proteins | sample LL1505_MetaG_FD_177992 | JGI IMG/M metagenome (GOLD analysis project Ga0214921, IMG submission 177992) | Freshwater microbial communities from Lake Lanier, Atlanta, Georgia, United States - LL-1505 | ecosystem: Environmental > Aquatic > Freshwater > Lake | place: USA: Georgia | collected...
ATAGATAATGCGAGGATGCTTCTAGAAATCAGAAACTTTAAAATGCGCCAGAACATGACCCTCAAAATGTAGTGTGTTTGCATCAGTATCTACCTCGAACCTATCAGCCCTGATGTTTGAATGATGATATAGTATACTAACTTCATTATTATTTTTAGCGGACATTTTGGCCAAATTAACATCCATTTGATTCGTTTTTAGGATATAGTCGCTATATTCAACTACGACATCGTCGAGAAGCTTCAGTGTTTTTTTACCATCATCCATTTCTCCGGTGCGTGCCTTTAGATCGATTGCGATTGCGCTCATATAATAGCGACCCGCTATAGTATCTAAGTTATAGAGGTCTGCTCCGGTTTTTAATAGGGTCTTGGAGGTGATTTCATAATCCTTGCCGCTACGATCTGATCCTTCGAAAGCTGAATCAATTATAGAGATAGAGTCAGGAGGCTTAGCTTTATGCTCATAAGATTCCTCAATAGGTTCATCCTTAATATAAAAAACACCATAGCTCACCCACAAAATCAAGACCATCATGACCATTGCAGATAGGGCTTTTGAAAATATTATTCTCTTGCGGTAGCGCTTCTGACTAAAGGCCATATTATCAAACCCCGGCTTTTAGTATATCATGTATATGAATTATGCCACATAGCTTACCACTGCGCGCAACTGGAAGAGAGGTAATGGAGATCTTATTCATAAGACCAAGAGCTTCGCTGGCAAGGGCTTCTGGTGAAATCATTTTTGGATTAGATGTCATGATATCTAGCGCATTCATTTTAATGATATCATCACTCATATGACGCCTGAGATCTCCATCTGTAATTATTCCAATAATATTGGATGAACTATCTAAGACAAGAGCGCAACCAAATCTGCTTTTCGTCATAACAAAAAGCACCTCAGGCATTTTTGTATCTATTTGTACTATAGGCAGTTCAGCTTCTTTGTGCATAAGATCTGATACTTTTAGCAAATTTGCCCCTATCTTGCCACCTGGGTGGAACAATCTAAAATCTTCCTTGGTAAATCCCCTTGCGTCATATACAGCAACCATTAATGCATCACCAAGAGCTAACATCATCAAAGCAGATGTTGTTGGGGCGTCGACTGCAGAAGCCTCCGGCAAATTGGGTATATCGAGAAGATAGTGGGCACTCTGCGCCAATGTTGACGATGACTTCATAGTCATGGCAGCTATCTCTATAGAAAAACGCTTGCAGTAATTTACTATGTCAAAAATTTCTTTGGTTTCGCCGGAATTTGAGAGAAGTATTACCAAGTCATTCTCAGTTATCATTCCAAGATCGCCGTGACTTGCTTCTGATGGATGTATGTAAAATGCGGCGGTGCCAGTTGAGGCGAAGCTGGCAGCGATTTTACGAGCTATATATCCGCTTTTACCTACGCCAGATAAAATTAGGCGACCCTTGAAGGTCAGGATACGGTTCACCAATTTCATAAAATCGGCGGGAATATTTTTTGCGAGCAAACTCAAAGCCTCGGCTTCTGCTTCTATAACTTTACGTGCTGGTTCTAGCATTGTACTTGCGCTCCTGAATTACCTAATGCATGAAGATATCAATCTCATTCCAGCCAAGGAGATCTAGTTCGGTGCGGGTCGGCAGAAATTTGAATAATTTTTCTGCTAACTCTAGCCTGGTCTCGCGCTCAAGCATCTTGATTAGTGCGCTTCTGAGTTGATGTAGATATATAACGTCCCTGGCTGCATACTCTTGTTGATCTTTGGACAAAATTGGCGCGCCCCAGTCTGATGATTGTTGTTGTTTCGATAATTGAACGCCTATTAATTCTCTACATAAGTCTTTTAGTCCGTGCGAGTCGGTATATGTCCTGACCAACTTAGAAGCAATTTTGGTACAAAATATATTCTCAAACTTCACTCCTAAATAGCGCTCCATTATAGCTATATCAAAGCGTGCAAAATGGAATATCTTGGTTCTTTTAGGGTCGGTTAGAAGTTTCTTGAGTCTTGGCGCTTCGTAATTGCCATCGGAGAATTTGACTAAACATATCACCCCCTCTTCATCGCATAGCTGCACTAAGCATAGCTTATCTCTATGGTACTGAAGACCCATAGCCTCAGTGTCTATAGCTATGTCTCCTTTAAGCTCAAAGCCATCTGGTAAATCGGTTTGAAAAAGTTTAATATCTATGCTCTCCTCCCGGGATTTTTAAGTCACTGTATATAATTATTTTTTTATCACAAATTTGAAGAGGCTACCATTCTCGCCGTCGCTCTCTACGCTAATTTGCCATTTATGTAAATCTGTAACCACCTTAGCAAGAGCAAGACCAACACCCCTACCACCAGCTGGAGTTTTTGTTTTGGCCGAAGTCGTAAAAGCCCCGAATATATCTTTCATGTAACTCTGTGGTATTCCTATACCAGAATCTCGGACACTGAACTCTATCGCTTTTGCTGTTGTTGTGAGTTTTACGGTGATTTTACCCACCTTGCAGTACTGAATTGCATTTATAATGATATTCTCGATTGTTCTTCCTATATAGTACTCATCGCAGTTGACAACTATATCTGGCTCTACTTCAACCACAAATTCTCTATCTTCCAGAAATTTTCCTGGAATGTAAAGTTTTTTACATTTTTCAAGCTTGCTATCTACTAACTTGCTAAGGTTAACACTTTCTATTCTAAGATCATATCTCATGCTTGATAATTTCGAGAGATCTATAAGATTATTGACATAGCTCTGTAGCCTTTCTGCGTTTATAGCTATCTCACGAATAGCCTTTCTGCGTTTTTCCTCCGGTATCTTATCGTATGTTTCATCGATGACCTGCGCCATTGAAGTTATACCAGTTATCGGTGTATGAGCCTCATGCTCAAGATTACGCAAGAATTCATATTTAAGCTCTATGGCTTTATGAAGCTCTGTTTTTTGATCATCTATCTTGTGTTCTAAATAGTCGATCCTCTCTTCTGATAATTCCTGATACTCCTGTTTTGGTTTAAAAAAGACAACCAAAATACCGCTGAATAAGAGCAACAAATATGAGAGCTCAAAATTTAGGAAGACTGTAATTCCAGTATTAAACTTAAAAATAGAAGCTGTAATAAAAATGCCAGATACCATTAAAATGGTGGCCCACTGCCATTTTAAAATCCCAGCTATTATTATCATATTGACCATGAAGGCCATGATAGGAAATGGAGCAAAGCCGCTAATGATCACTAGCATGAAACTTGAGCATATCAGCATGTAAAAAATTGAAATATTCCAATATATCGCTGGGGCTATACTATCCTTCCAGGCTGGCAACCATAGGGGGTAGCTCAGCAATCCAGTGGCCATAAAGAGAGCTGAGGTATATATAAAGTTTGTTATGTCAGGATAGAGCAACTGTATTTCTTTTGGAATCATATGAATTGTAGCGTAGGTAGAGACAAGGCAAAATATCCCCAGCCAAACTGTTGTTCCTTCGCTTCTAGAATTTTGCGAACGGATGAATTTAAGGAAGTTAAATTCTCTTATAGAGGCCGTTAATCTAGCCAAAGACCTTTTTCTGTCATTCCTTTCTTGTATCAATGCTGAATTATCGCCAAGACCAACCCAGCCACCTGGTTGCTTAAGAATGTAATGCGAACCTAGGAGGAAAGTGAGGTTGGCGGCCATGGCCGGAAGATTGCCCAACAAAGTCGCAAGACCAAAGGCCTTACATATTAGCAATGCACAAAACCCTGCAGCCATACCAATTACTACAGATTTGCCGCTGCTTCTAAAACCAAGAAGAGCCATAACAAAAGGTATAGTAACAATTGGACCATAAAAGGAGTAAGTTGATATCAGTAAATCTAACAAGCTACCTTCACGAATAGCCAAAAAAAAGGCAAAAATTCCTATACAAACCGAAGCAATGCGAGTGGAAAGCAATTCATTTTTGATAGGCGCGCCCAACGGTTTACAAATATCATGCACAAGTAATACCGCAGAGCAGTTAATATAGGAATCTGCGGTTGACATAATCAAAGCCATTACGCCTGCAAAAATCAGCCCCTTTAATCCCATAACTGAATAATCCGTCAGTATGTGCTTTACTATGTGCTCTGGATCAATCGGAGCGTTGGTTGATAATAAAGCGACCGCAATCCAAGCAACCATAAGGTTTATTAATGTGCACCCAAATGCTGCTATGGTGAACGAACTCCTTACCTGCTTGGTATTTTTAGCCATTGCTATTCTTTGAAAAATAGCTGGGTTAAACCCTGGAATCACTATAAAAATAGCTAGTAACAAAAACGAAAAAGCTTTTTCTTGACTAAAATCAAAAACTTGTTTGTAGTCAAATAGTTCATGAGTGGTGATCGTATGTATCAAAACTTCAGGCCCTTCGAGCGAAGATACAATATGGTAAGTTATAAGCGGAATTATGGTTCCAAAAGTGAAGAACTGTATGATATCTGTAAAAGTTACCGATTTTATGCCACCAAGGCTGGAGTATAAAGTAATTATAGTTGCACTAATCACAATCCCATAGATACTAGGTATATTAAAACAATATTCAAACAACATCCCCGATGCTTTGAGTTGAATCGCTATTATTCCACCAACTCCTATGCACCCCGAAATTGCTGTAATTACCCTAACATGCTTACCAAATAAATCCCCCATGGCTTCCGCAATAGAGAGTTTACCTATAAATTCTGCAAGGCGCGGAGCAAAAAACAGACCCACTATGAGAAAGCATAGCATATCACATGTCGCAGCCCATATAAAGTAAAGCCCGTTACTATAGGTCTCCGTCAATGTCATAAAAAAATCGCTGCCATTAGCCCAAGTGGCAATGATTGTAGCAGCTATTGTAGCGGTGGAAAAATTCCTATTCCCAATAGCATATTCCTTGATGGTGGTCACGCCTCGGCTAGAAGCAAGGCCGAGCCATAGATTGGCAGTCAAAAACAAGATGAAAATTACTATATCTAGGTCAAAACCCATATTATTCCTCCTTTACTACAACCACTTTTTCATTCGGCCCTGCAACCCCCAGTGTTTTGCGTGCTTGTTCATCTAACATATCCTTATCAAGTGGTGATTTGAGTAAGTTTACTTTGTGCTCAAGCGCAATTCTTTCGGCTCTTAAATTATCCAGCTCGATAGCCGCTTGCTCCATTTGTTGACTAGTCTTAAAAAAGGCTAAAATGCCACGATTACCAGCTATGGCGTGAAAGATAAAGTATAGCAAAATAACCAGAACAAGAACATGAAATGCTATTAGCCTTTTGGTTCTGATTTTATCTATAAAATTTGTATACATCATATGAGCAACCATAATAGTATAGGCGCTGTGAGTATTATGCCATCAAAACGATCGAGCATGCCACCGTGTCCTGGTATTATACTACCACTATCTTTAATGTCAAACTTACGTTTAAAAAATGAAATAAATAAATCGCTACACTGCTCAACCAGCCCAAGACCAAATCCGAATATTACGAGGCTAGGGCCCGTAAAAGGAAAATTAAAATTTGGCAAAAGAAGGCTCAACAAAAGTGGCGCCAGCCCCCCAGCAAGAGCTCCGATAAGCAATCCGCTCCAAGTTTTTTTGGGGCTTAGACTCGGGGCTAATTTAGGGCCTCCTATAGAGCGCCCGCCAAACATAGCAGCGCTATCAACTGACCATATTATAATAAAATATGTCAAGATGGCATATTGCCCATCTTGCATAAACCTCAAGCAGATCAATGAAGCTACAGGTATTGCTATGATAGGAAGACCGAGCAATAGGTAGTTTGTTTTTGATTGTGTTATGTCGTACCATTCAATTAGCATAGATAGAGCTACGGCCAAGATCAAAAAAGCAAAGAGCCAGGGTTGCAGCATTATGCTAGCTATAAATATTGGAGCTAAAACTAGTGCGGAGATTACGCGTCTTTGCATATTCGTCATCTAGTTACCATTTGACTTGAATTGATTTAGAATCATAATATAAACTAATTTAATACTAAGAGCTAGCAAATCTTAGTAATATTTGTCTTGGTGTGGGAGCCTATATGTCAAAAAAATCAAATTCAAGCGATAGTGATAGTGATGAAAAAATACCAGAATTATTCCAAAATCTGAAAATAAAGACGAATGAGGAAGTATCGCGAAGATGTGACGAGCCTCGAGCTCCAACATCTAAGGGTCATAAAGCTCAAAATAGATTATTTTATAGTTTAGTAGAAACTAAGTCTAAATTGCCAAGAGCATCATCCGAAGATGAGAGCGAAGCATTTTGTGGATCGGCAAAACGCTGTAAGTCTGAAATCCCTGAGGCGCCACAGTTGAAGCCATTGGTATCGGATGGATCACAGATACCTTTTTTAGACTTGCGCGCCTTGAGTTCATGGGATTGTAGCGAGATAAATGCAGGCGCTGCGTCATGTGCATCAGTCCCTCAGATTGGTGGGGGCTTGCCATTCATTGGCGCTAGCGCTTCTGATCCCTAGAATAGCCAAAATTTCTTTTACGCGATGCAAAATTCGCTATCGCTTCATCTAGATCCTTTGCATCAAAATCCGGCCAAAGAACTGGCGGAAAATAAAACTCGGCGTAGGCTGATTGCCACAATAAAAAATTGCTAATCCTTATATCTCCACTTGGACGAATAAATAAATCAACATCTGGCATTTGCGGATCATAGAGATGATCGGCTATCGTTTGCTCCGTTATATCCTCAGGCTTAATCCCAGCTCGCACGACAGAGGCGCAAGCTTGAGTTATTTCAGCCTTTGACCCATATCCAACCGCGGCAAATAGGGTGAGGTTTTTATTGTCTTTTGTCAACTCCACTGCATCATAGAGTTTTTTGCGCAAATCTGGGCTAAAGCGCTCGAGATTGCCAATGATTTTTAGCCTGATGCCATTTTTATGTAAATTGCTTAACTCTCTGTTTAAAAAATATCCTAAGAGTCCCATAACATCAGATACCTCTTGCTCGGGTCTTAGTAAATTTTCTGATGATAGGGCGTAGATTGTAAGATATGGAATGCCATAGCCCATAACATTTTGTATTAATTTTTTTACAGCCTCAGTGCCCGCGCGATGCCCCTCAACCTTTGGAACGCGATGGGTGGTAGCCCAGCGGCCATTGCCATCGAGGGTGACTGCTAGATGCTTTATGTTGGTTTTGTTTGTTAGCATGATTTTGTCGCTTTTACTTTATGATGCTATGTTAATATGCTTTCACTTTTATGACCAGCTTGCATTGTTAAGGTATAAAACCCTGCTTCGGGATCAAAGATTCTCAAGAGATGGATGTAGACATCTTCAAAATCTTCTATGCGTTGCTACAAGCTTGAACCATTCAAAAAATCTTGGTTATTGAGCCTTGTTCAAACTCGCGGGGTAATTTTAGGGATGTCACTTAGCCGCTACTTGCATAATCTAGACCATCATAATATTCATCTAGTTGCAGCGCAAGTATTACGTGCGTTACAGTAAATATGATATTTTGCGCCGAATCATAATGCCAGCAGGGTATGAGCTAGGAAGGGGAGAGTGATTTGAGTATATGAAAAAAAATCTCGCTCTAAGATCTTACTATATATGCTACTAGAAGTCTTGATTTGAATGGTGCGCCCTAGAGGATTCGAACCTCTGACCCACAGATTAGAAATCTGTTGCTCTATCCAGCTGAGCTAAGGGCGCAGTAGATTATGACTCCTTCAATTCGGGAAATCATATTGCTAGAAACTTATAGACTAGTTTAGTTCTTTTTGCAAGAATTATGTAATTTTTATAGCTCGGATACTAATGCCTTTGCTGGTAGTTCCCAATTCTTGAATAACTAGCATCATAAAATAGTTGCACAATGCCCACGGGTCCGTTACGGTGCTTGGCGACGATTATTTCGGCTAAGTTATGAACTTTGCTCAAGTTTTCAAACCATTCGCTATGCTGAGGCGTGCCTGGGGCGGGTTCTTTTCTAGTAAGATAATACTCCTCGCGATATAAGAACATTACAATATCCGCATCTTGTTCGATCGATCCAGATTCGCGAAGATCAGATAGCATAGGGCGCTTATCTTCTCTCTGTTCTACAGCCCTTGATAGTTGGGAGAGGGCTATAATTGGTATGTTGAGCTCTTTGGCTAAAGCCTTCAGGCCCTGTGTGATTTCAGAAATTTCTAGCACGCGATTTTCAATCTTGTTGCTGGATCCGCGGATGAGCTGGAGGTAATCGATGAATAAAATGCCAAGATTATGTTTACGCTTTAAGCGCCTTGCCCTTGTGCGGATTGCTGCGATAGATAGAGCTGGGGTATCATCGATAAATAGCGGCAGTTTTGCGAGCTCTGTTGCTTCTTTGCGTAGTTGGTTATAGTGCTCTTCGCCAACTCTGCCACTTCTCAGAGCCGAGGAATCAAGACTCGTTTGCATAGATAGAATCCTAGTAGTAAGCTGCTCAGAGGACATCTCAAGAGAGAAGAAGCCTACCGATGGCGGCGGCCCTTCTTTGTGTTTAGCTAGTAAGCTGCGACACGAATTGAGAGCGAAGTTCATAGCAAAGGCGGTTTTACCCATCGATGGGCGGCCGGCTATTATCACTAGGTCAGAGTTATGAAAACCGGATAATTTACGATCCACATCCATTAGCCCAGTGCTTATACCAGTTATATGATCAGAGCTCTTCATGGCGCGGTTGATCATTTCAAGGGACATGCCAATAGAATCCTTCATATTTATGAAGCCTTTGTCAGAAAGTCCCTCTGCGGCTAGGTGAAATAGGCTATTTTCAGCATACTCGATTTGATCTGGCGCGCTATTATCTAGGCCAGCATCATAGGCTGTATTGACTAGCTCTTCGCCTATATTGATAAGCTCACGGCGTAGGTATAAGTCGTAGATTATGCGACCATAGTCATAGACATTGATCACAGTCATGGCGATTGTGGCGAGCCGTGCTAAATATTCACCTCCACCGATATTTTCAAATTGTTCATCGCTGCCTAACATGCTTTTGAGGGATACAGGTGTTGCGCTTATGCCCTTGTCGAGGATGAGGTTTATGGCATTATATATTTTTTGATGAATCGGTTCGTAGAAGTGCTCCGGGCGCAGGAATTCCGATACGCGGTTTTGCGCCTCGTTATTGATCATGATAGCGCCAATTACCATTTGCTCCGCCTGCACGTTAGCAGGAGCGGTGCGCAGTAGGGTGGTTGGCTCCTCAGGCTTGATATGTTGTTTTTTCTTTGTCATGGTACATCCTTATTTCCATTTTTACCTCGAAACGGAAATAAGAGCAATCCTTATTTCCACCAGCGGAAATAAGAAGTCGCGTTATTTTCATTTTAGGGTCAAAACGAAAATAAGGATAAAGAAAACCCCCCGTGTGTTACACGAGGGTTGTAAATTTCCGCTAAAAATAGATAGTGAATACTATTTTGCTGGTATTTTTTCCATAGAGGTTACGTAGTGAGAAGGTAGCTTTTTATAAGCTCCTGAGGCAGCGTCTACTATCAGGCCAGGCCAGAAAAGAACATTCAAAGCAGTTGCACCGCTGAAACTTTCGCCTACAGAAGTATCAAGCTGTCTGTAGCCTTCTTTGACGCAGTTGACTTGTACACTGCCTTTTTTTGCTGACATTTACTGAGCCTGGATTTGTATGGATAGTATAATGTCCACCTAAGCCTTCAGTAACAACGCAATGACAGCCATCAAGTGGCTTTTTGTAGCATTATCTACGGCTTCAATACGTATATTTTGGGTTGCGCCAGAGAACATGGTTGCGCAGCCTTGAAGTAAAATAACCGATCCCAGTAGAGATAGTCTAGATATATTTTTCCTCTATAGCATTTCGGTACTATAAATAATTTTAGCAGATTTGCAATCATTGATTTTGGATAGATTAACATTCTATTCAGCGACAAACTTCTCTGCATCAAGAGCTGCCATGCAGCCAGTCCCGGCCGCCGTTACAGCCTGCCTATAGGTCTTGTCCTGCACATCGCCAGCTGCAAATACCCCAGGTATCTTTGTAGAAACCGAACCTGGTGCTGTGATGATATAACCTTCGTGATCGAGATCCAAAATACCCTTGAACAGATCTGTATTTGGCTTGTGGCCAATTGCTATGAAAATCCCCTCGGCTGATACCTGGATAACATCACCAGTTTTAACGTTTTTGATCTTGGCACCAGTAACGGATTTGGGTCCTTGAGTGCCAAGGACTTCTTCTAAGACGCTATCCCAAATCACTTCAATTTTAGGATTTTTAAATAAGCGCTCTTGAAGGATTTTTTCTGCGCGAAATGAATCGCGGCGATGTATTATTGTAACCTTACTTGCATGGTTTGTGAGATACAGAGCTTCTTCTACCGCGGTATTTCCGCCCCCCACAACGAGTACTTCCTTGCCTTTAAAAAAGAATCCGTCACAAGTCGCGCATCCTGAAACGCCAAATCCCTGGAATTCTTGTTCAGATGGGATGCCGAGCCATTTTGCCTGAGCTCCGGTTGAGATAATGACGCTGTCGGCTATATATTCATCGCTTGCACCATAAGCCTTAAATGGCCTGCTCGAAAAATCTACTCGCTCTATATAGTCATATATGATTTTAGTACCAACATGCTCGGCTTGTTTCATCATCTGCTCCATTAGCCATGGACCTTGAACAACGTCAGCAAAGCCTGGGTAGTTTTCGACATCTGTTGTTATGGTAAGTTGTCCGCCTGGCTGCATTCCGCAGACCATTATAGGCTCCATATTAGCCCTAGCTGCATAGATTGCAGCGCTAGCGCCAGCAGGCCCTGAGCCTATTATTAGTACTTTTGTTTTATGTTGTTGAGTCATTCTGTCCCGTCATTTTAATTGGCGATACTAATACATTAGCGCTAAATAATCAATAGCCGACTAATCCGAAGTCAATTTAGAAATAGTCGCGACTAATCCGAAATAGACTTCGAAATAGTCGAGCTCTAATGCTTGTTTAGCCAATCTTTGATGGCCTTGATATCGTGCTCGTAAACTAGATAAGGGGCGTGGCCAGCTTCTTCAATTGTATGTAGATCAAAATCTCTGTATTTTTTCATCTTTTCTATCGTTGAAGACAGTAAAATATCAGACTTAGCTCCATGAATTAATAAAACAGGACAATAAACCTTCTTCCATAGATACCATAGATCTAAAAACTCAGTTCTATTTGCCTTAGTTGCTTTTTCAGCCACCCCTGAATCGTAGTTGAGTCTATATTTGCCATCAAGACATAGGACTAAACTCGTTTGCGTTATATGTTTCCAATGCTCTTCTTCTTTGATGCCAAAGTACTTGAAGATGATCTTTATAAATTGCTCGGCCTCATTGAGAGTATCAAAGGTAGCTTCCTTGCTAGTGTATTTTCTGATGCGATCGAGTGTTCTATTCGGCATTTCTGGTCCTATATCATTTAAGACCATTGCCTTTATATATTTGGGGTAGTAGGTAGCAAGGCACATGCCAATTAGGCCGCCCATTGAAGTGCCAAGCCAGTAGGCAGATTTGAGATTTTTTGCTTTCATAAAAAGCAATATGTCTTTGATGTAGGTGTGGTAGTTGTAATGTTTTTTGTTTTCAAGCCAGTCACTGCTACCTCGACCTGCCATATCTATTGAGATGACACGAAAATCATTGGCAAGGGCAGGGCCAACATAGTCAAAGTCATTGGCATTACGCGTGAGTCCATGGACGCATATTAGCACCTTGTCATTGCTCGGATCGCCCCATTCAAGATAGGTTATTTTGTGCGCTGGGATGCGCTGGAATTTTAGTATGTTCCAGTAGGGGCCAAGAGTTATTGTGTGACGCAAATCATCGTTACTCATCCGAAATCTCTCATAAATATGGCGGCCATGGCAGGCATATAAAGAAGTACGAACAGACAAGATAGCAATACAGTTGCCGCAACTCGCTCTGGATTCATCTTCCATAGCGACGCAATAACAATGGAATTGGCGGCTATTGGCGCTGTTGATAGGAGCTGCAGGGCGTCATAGCAATTTTCGTCATACCATCCAAAAAACCATTTATCCATTAGGATAAAAATATTGATTCCCAGAGGGTAGAACAGGAACTTTGAAGCAAAAGCGCTTGCTGTAAATTTTAGATCAATCTCAAACTTTGGAATGGTAGATAGTCCAAGACCAATCATAACCATCCCAAGTATAGAATAGGCGCTGCGCATGTTATAGGTAAAATCATCAAGAAAGTCTGGTATTGTAATCCCAGCAAAGCTGAATAGACATCCCAAGGCAAAAGCATTGAGAATTGGTAGCTTCAGAACCTCTTTTATGCTGTCTGTAGTTGAGCTGATGCTTTTGACGCAGATGTAATATCCAATCGTTGATTCGTAGATCGTCACGCCAATAGCGGCCATCATGTATATGCTCAGAGTATGATCATCAAAAAGAGCCGCGGCTATTGGCAACATAAAGTAGCCAGTATTACCAGTGCCGGCAGACATAGCGAGAATATTGCGCGTGCTATCTTTGTAGTGCATAGCAAAGAAGCGGTAAGAGAAAGCGCACAGACCGCTAGCTATTATAAATGTAACTAAGGTGATGCTCAGTGACGAAACGCTCAAATTTGTACTTGCTGGAATGCTAAAGAAGACTATCGGTGAGATGAAATAGAATAGCAGAGAGGCGATGCTGTCTCGATCAACTTTTGACCATCGTCCAGCTAGGAAGCCAATGATTACATTTAGCAAGACCGAGACGATTTTGAAAAATACTATGCTAAAAACAATCATTGCGCATGACAAAAATAGGATGTGTGTATTTGTAAATTATTATTGTCATAAAGGCAAGGGGTATTATATAACTATGCTTTCGTTGTTTACCAAGTTGCGTTTTTGACTTTGATTGTGACATTTAGGGAAGCTTTAGCTAAAGCTCCCCTGATAATGACAACTAGGCTCGCTTGGCGCCTCAGACCTCAGTCGCATCGGCTTTTGTTACTGACCTGCGTTTTGGGGGGTGCGCACGTTTTGTTGGTGCGACCTTGCGCCTGCTGCGAGATTTTGTAGTCTCATCGGGTGAAGGAATTACGCTAGCCTCGGATGTTGGTTTTTCGGCTTCGAATTGGGGTTTTTCAATATGTTTTTTGACTGGCTTAGTAGTTGGTTGCTCTTGAGCCTCTAGAGATTCGCCAGATTCTGAATGAGAGTCTTTTTGTTCATCGCTCTGCTCGGTCTTGATTCTGTCTGCTCCACGTTTATTCTTCCATTTTGAGCGCTTGGAGCCAGCCTCTCTTGGTGCTTTCTCTTCTTTCTGAGTAGCCCCACTCAAGACTTCATCATTCATAAGAATTGCATCTTCCGCTTCAAATAAAGTCGCGGTAGAAAGCAAAGCCTCTGGCTTATATTCGCTATCATCGGCATTGGAGCGAGGAGTTTTAATTTTTTCTATAGCAAAGCTATCAGATGTAGCTGCGGCATCGTGCAAGAAATTGAGTTTGATTCCACACTTTGATTCAATGGCAGCAATTTCTCTGCGTTTGTTATTCATCAAGTATAGCGCAACATCTACGTGTGAATATATATTTACTGTGTCGGCTCCGCCACGCAGCAACTCATTTTCCACGGTGCGGAGAATTAACATAGCATTGGATTCGTCGGCTCTTACCACGCCTTTGCCGTTACAATGATGGCAGATTTTACTATTGGCCTCTAAAAAAGAAGAGCGTAGTCTTTGTCGTGACATTTCAAGAAGGCCAAATGGGCTGATGTTGGCAGTCTGTATACGGGCGCGATCACGGCTTAAATGCTGACGCAAGGTTTTTTCGACCAGGCGTTTATTTTTACCTTCGTACATGTCAATGAAGTCTATTACTACAAGACCCGATAGATCACGCAATCTTAATTGGCGCGCCACTTCAGCTGCGGCCTCGACATTTGTCTTAGTTGCGGTCTCCTCGATATTACGTTCCGAGGTAGCTTTGCCAGAATTCACGTCTATAGATATAAGAGCTTCTGTTGGATTGATAACTATATAGCCCCCAGACGGTAGTTTTGATACTGGTTGATATAGGTTAGAGAGCTGATCTTCTATGCCAAATTTGCTAAATATAGGGGTTTTGCTTCTATATTCCTTGAGTTTTGCAGCTTCTGATGGAATAATATTTTGTATAAATTCTACTGAATGTTTGTAGGCCGCTGTGCCTTGAACCAAAATTTCATCAACGCTGTGGTCGAACATGTCTCGGATGGTCTTAAGAATAATCCCATCTTCCATATGGATAAAAGCTGGAGCGGTAGCTTTTATGGTTGCTTCGCGAATCCGATTCCATAACCTTGCCAGGTAGTCATAATCTCGCTTGATATCATAGGTAGTTCTGGATATGCCGGCGGTGCGAACTATTATACTGGCTGCATGAGAGTCGCCAGCCGTTAGGTTTGAAATAATATCACGAAGACGTCTGCGTTCCTCTAGGCTCGAAATCCTCCTGGAGATACCATTGTGTCGTGGGCGATTTGGCATCAATACGCAATATTTGCCAGCAAGTGAAATATAAGAGGTAAAGGATGCACCCTTATTGCCACGCTCTTCCTTTTGAGCCTGCACAAGGATGACCTGACCCTTCTTGATTACGTCTTGTATTTTATAATTACGATAGTTATTGTCGTCGGAATCTCCCGACTCTATTTCAATATCGTCACCATCATCACCACGCACATCTTCCTTGATTTGAAGCATATCAGGATCTAGCGACCCTTCACTTATGCTGCCATGTGCCTTGGTTGAGGCTTTTTCTTCCATATCTTCAGAAGTAATCTCTGGTGGCGTCATTTCATGGAGTTTGATGGCTGCTTTCTTCTCATCTCTATCTGATACGGGGATGTGGTAATAGTCTGGGTGAATTTCGCTAAAGGGCAAAAAGCCATTACGACCTGACCCATATTCGATGAAAGCCGCTTGTAATGATGGTTCTACCCTGACTATTTTTCCTAAATAAATGTTACCCTTGATCTGATGTTTATTTGCAGTTTCATACTCTATAGCATCTATAGTATTGTTGTCATTTAGCAAAACTACGCGAGTTTCATCGACGTAGTTTGCATCTATAATTATCTTCTTCATTTAATTTGTACTCCAAGTATTCTTTATTATATTACTTGTTTTCCTCGGGCAAGCCCAAGGCCTAGATCCGAGGATCCCAGAACTTAGCAGACTCCGAGGCCTGCGCCCGAGGGAAACAAAGAGGCTCCGAAGGAAAACAAAGAAGTGACCTTGCTTATTATTGATAATTTTTTGGTCATAGCATTCATATTCTATACATCAAAGGTTGAGTTTTAGCAAATAGTATTCATTACTATAGTCTAGCCCCTTTTCTTCTTGCAAAAATACTCAAGACTTCATAGTATCGTTATAATTAAAAACACAGGATAAAAATGCAAGTACAATTCTCTAATTTTGGAGCTAACCATTTGGCTGAATCTGTTGTCATCCTAGTTGGTAGCGACCTCTCCTTAAGACCTTCATATAAACAACTCGATCAGGATTTTAATAATGTAATTTCGACCTTACTCAAAAGCGGCGGTGCATTTACTGGCAGATTTGGTCAAACTAAAGGGATAGCTGTTAATGATCAGGGTAGGTCTATATATATAATACTTGCTGGCCTTGGCGATGCGAAAGATCTAGAGCCATATAAATTTGCTGAATTAGGTGGGCATATATTCTCGCGCGTGAGTCGTTGTTTGAAGTTAAAGAGCGCCGCCGTTAAGGTTGATTTTGATATAAAAGGCTTCGATCATGCTAAAGTAGCATCTTGGATTGCTGCTGGCGCTAAACTCGCTTCCTATCGTTTTGATAAATATTTCACCAAGAAGAAGCCTGAAGAATTAGCTGCTTTAGAGGTTTTTGCTCTAGAGCTTGATGATCATAAGAATGCCGAGCATCTTTATGAGGCGCAAAATGCTGTGATAGAAGGTGTTTTCCTAGCGCGCGATTGCGTTAATGAGCCACCTAACTTTCTATATCCAGATTCATACGCTAAAATTATCGCGGATGATCTTGGAGATGTTGGTGTGGAGGTTGAAGTCTTTGGCGAAAATGAGATGCGTCATTTTGGTAAAGGTATGGGCGCATTGTTAGGTGTTGGCCAGGGCTCTACAAGGGAATCAAAGCTTGTTGTAATGCAGTACAATGGCGGAGCAAAGGGCGAGGCGCCAGTGGCATTTGTTGGCAAGGGCGTGACCTTTGATACTGGCGGTATTTCTCTTAAGCCATCTAGCGGGATGGCCGAAATGAAATATGACATGGCTGGCTCTGCTGCTGTTGTTGGTCTCATGAAAGCGCTGGCTCTTCGTGGCGCCAAAGTCAATGCAGTTGGGGTTGTTGGCCTGGTTGAGAATATGCCTGGCGGCAACGCTCAGCGGCCAAGCGACGTTGTAACAACTATGTCTGGCCAAACTATTGAGGTCCTGGACACTGATGCTGAGGGGCGCTTAGTTTTAGCAGACGCCTTGTGGTACACGCAAGATAGGTTCAAGCCACAAGCTATGATTAATCTAGCTACCCTAACTGGCGCTATAGTAGTAGCTCTTGGCAGCACATACGCCGGGTGTTTTACGAATAACGATGCTTTGGCTGAAAAATTAATCCAGTCTGGGGCGAAAGTGAATGAAAAGCTATGGCGTATGCCTTTGCATAAGGACTATGACGATCAAATCAAATCTGACATTGCGGATATGGCAAATCTTGGGAATGTTCGCGGTTCGGCTGGAAGCGCTACGGCGGCTCAGCTGCTTCAGCGGTTTGTTAATGACGTGCCATGGGCTCATCTTGATATAGCTGGCATGGCCTGGGAAAAAAAGGGCGCGCCTATATGCCCCAAAGGCGCTACTGCTTTTGGAGTAAGGCTATTGAGTCAGTTTATTAAGGATCATTACGAAGGGGCTTGATATTATCGTCATTAATAGGAGCTTCAGCGATCAAGCAGCCCAGTTTAAATAATATCGTTAATTACGAAGGTACCATAACTAGAAGTATTTATAGATTTGGGTTGCTTCGCCTAGCTGGCAATGACGATAAAAGGGGAGTAGAGACATGACAAAGCAAATACAATTGCCCTATATTTTTGTAATAGGCAATGAAAAGGGCGGGGCTGGCAAGACGACCTGCGCTATGCACCTCATCACTGGAATGATGGATCGTGGCCTTAAAGTTGCTAGTATAGACACCGACTCAAGGCAGCATTCCCTTACCAGGTATATCCAAAACCGCGTGCTCTATAATGAAAAAAACCCCGAGTATCCGGTTCCGCAATCAATGCATTTTTTATCGAAAGATGAGGATAGTGATTCATTCCATCGCGTTCTTTCGGAAGCAAAGGAATATGCAGATGTAATAGTGATAGATACCCCAGGTAGCTTCTCTAGCCTATCTTGTCTTGCTCACTCTCACGCTGATACTGTTGTTACTCCAATAAATGATAGTTTTGTGGATCTTGATGTCATGGCCAAAGTAAATCCAGATGATCTTGAAGTGATTCAGCCTTCAATCTATAGTCAAATGATCTGGGAGCAGAAGATGGCACGCGCTAAGCGAGATGGGGGCTCTATAGATTGGGTGGTGATGCGCAATCGCCTCAGTAGTCTCGATGCTATGAACAAGCGAGCAGTTTTAGACGTTTTGAATAGATTGTCCGATAGGATTGGGTTTAGAATGACTCCTGGATTTGGTGAAAGAGTCATATTTCGTGAGTTATTTTTACAAGGCCTGACCCTTATGGATCTTATGAAGACCAATTATTCGAAGATTTTAAACATATCTCATATAGCCGCAAGACAGGAACTAAGAGATTTTTTGAAATGCTTAAAAGTAGATGAAATATTAGAATTTAAAGGTGGCGCTATTTAATCTCTGGGCAACAAAATAGCGCAGCAGGACCTCAGATAAGAGCTTTTAGACTGCTGCGAGTCTAGGTTTTTGCTCTCAAGAACTTAAATGACAATGATTTAAAGTAGATAAAATATAGTTGCACTTAATGTTATTAATGATAGAATCGATTATATCGATAATAGCCCTAGTTCTATTACTTAGATCTATATTTAAATTACAATTATACTCATTTAGGGAAGTTTTGCTATGCTTAAAGTCGTTGCTGTTCCGATTCTAGTTCTGCTACTGTTACTGACATATACCATACATAGTCAGGATATTTCCACTCGAGAGATGCATGAGCATAGTCACGAAATTATGATTTACTCCAAAACCAAGTGTCCTTATTGCATAAAAGCGACTGAGTTTTTAGACAAAAAGAAAGTCAATTATCGTGAGATAGACGTCACTTGGGATGATGTCCAGATTCAGAAGTTAATTGACAAAACTGGCGCTCATACAGTCCCCTATGTCTTTGTGGATGGAAATTATATAGGTGGATATAGTGACTTGGTGAAGTTTGTAGATAGTGGTGGCTTGAAGTAAACTCTTTACTAGTCAGTCATGAGGTTGATGAATAGTTGTATAGAGAAACATAAAGTGCCCTTGAGATTATAAAGCAAAAACTAAACACCTCACATGATCAGCTAAATCGCGCTCTGCTTTGATCAGTTCATATCCATTTTTCTTAAATAATTCAATAACTAACTCTCTTTGGTTGTAACCTATTTCCAAATATAGCCGCCCATCTGGCTTCATAAAATCCCTTGCCCCTGAGGCTATTGCTTGGTATGTGGCAAGTCCACCAAATAGAGCTTTATGAGGTTCATAAAGCATTGTTTCTTTGGCTACATGATCAGTTGAATCTATGTAAGGTGGGTTTGATATTATTATGTCAAATTTTTGCTCTTGGATATTTGCAAACCAATTGCTTTCTATCAACTCAAGCTTATTATCTATCTTATGAGTTTTGGCATTATGCCTTGCAATAGCCAAAGTATTTGGATCTATATCAATGCCAATCCCTCTAGTATTGGGCATTTCTAGCAATAGGGTTATGATCAAGCACCCACTCCCAACGCCAAGTTCTAAGATTGTTGTTGCCCTAGGGCGCGGGCCTTCGAAGGTCTCATGAGACGCCTGAGCTCCTAAGACCCTCGGATCTCGCTGTCGCTCGTCCGAGAGCAGCAGGGCGCTCTCAATAAGAGTCTCAGAGTCTGGCCTGGGGATGAGGGTGTTGCGAGTTACAGCAAAATCGCGGCCAAAAAATTCTTTTTTACCTGTTATATAAGCGATTGGTTCAAATAAGAGGCGTCTTTGTAGATAGGACTCGAATAACTCTAATTCCTTTTGCGCTAGTTCATATTCTGGGCGAGCCAGCAGATATTCTATTGACTTTTTTAAAGCGAAGCCAAGCAAGATACGAGCTTCCATGGCTGGATTATCGATCCGAGCTTCGAGTAATCGTTTTGTTGCACTGAGAATGGAGGCTCTTATATGCATTAGTAATCTACCTTAGCAAAATAAAGCCCATAAGCTGGTGCGGTAGGACCTGCCGCCTCGCGCTTTTTGGCTTTAAGTGCCAACAAGACATCATCAGGCAGCCACTTACCATGACCCACCATAACCAATGTCCCAACAATGTTGCGTACCATATGGTGCAAAAATGACTTAGCCGAGAGGGAGAAATGCACCTCATCTCCAACTCTCATAATCTCTATTTTATCTAAGGTTTTAACCGGAGAAATTGATTGGCATTCGCTTGCTCTAAAAGAGCTAAAATCATGCATGCCCACAAGATGCTCGGCTGCTTTCTGCATTGCTGCTATATCGAGGGGTTTATATAGCCACCAAGCTCTATCGCTTTCTATTGCAACCTTGCCCGGGCGGTTATTTATTCGATATAAATAGTGGCGTGCTTTAGCTGAGAATCTTGCGTGAAAGTCATGAGGGGCCATCTCGCAGTTAGTGACAGCTACAAGATTAGGGATCAAAAAATGATTGATAGCGCGAGTAACGGCAAAAACCTCATACTCTTTGATGAGATCAAAGTGGGCTACCTGAGCAAGTGCATGTACCCCAGCATCCGTTCTTCCTGCCGCATGAACTGTGGGTGATTCGCCACTAAAGCTGCCTATGGCTTTTTCGAGTAGTTCCTGTACAGATATGGCGTTGTCCTGTCTTTGCCAACCGCATAGATTTGTGCCTAAGTATTCTATGGTAATTTTATAGCGAGGCATATGGGGATTTAATCATAAATTTTATCTCGGGGAGCTATTGCTATAACCAAAACTATGAGCTCATTATTTTCTATGCTGCAAATAATGCGCAATTTACCAACCTTATAACGCCAACATCCCTTAAGATCATGTTGCAAAGCTTTTTCCAAGAGGGTTGGGTGGTCTAGTGAGCCGACTCTATACTTCAGATAATTCCTAATTAGTTTTTGTTTCTGCGTGTCTAATTTAGATAGCTGCCTTTCTGCGTCCCTACTAAATTCAATCTGCCAAGCCATATTTCTTCTCTATTTCTTCAAGGGATATCCTATATCCGTCATCATTCTTCAAAGCCTCTCGCGCTAGCGCGTGGTCTTCGGCATCTTCCTGCATCTGAATATAAGCCTCTAAGGCACTGCGTAAAATATAGCTTTTGGATTGATGTAAGCGCTCGGCAAAGTAAGACAGAGATGCGCTTAATTCATTATCCACTCGTGCTGTAATTGTATGCATTGTAACCCCACTGATATTAGTGCTATAATAACATATAGCGCATTTTAGAGCAAGAATGAAATATCTAGAAATCTTTGAGCAATATCAACAAAAGTATCAAAGTGCCAAGAACAAAAAGCCATATCCATACACCAAGCAAATAAGCTTTAATAAAGCATGTAATATATTATTTTTTGAAGGCCAGGGCTATGAGACTTTCCTTATTGTACCGTCAATTTTCAACTCTCATGAAATACTAACCATAGATGCGCCAAACAACATGGTAACTAATCTTCGTAAGATGGGGTCGGTTTATCTTATAGAGTGGCTTGAGGTAGACGATAAGGATTTTGGTTTGGCGGATTATGCCGTGGTGGTAGCTGAGGTTTTGAAGGCTGTCGTTTGTTTTCCTAGGACTTCGCATGCGAAGATCCGAGGGTCTCAGGAGGCTCACGAGATCCTCGCATCAAGTCCGAGGGATCCAATTCACCTAATAGGCCACTGCCTTGGAGGAAGTCTCTCTGTAGCAGCTAGCCTTATTCACCAAGAATATGTCGGGTCCCTAATTCTACTGACTACCCCATGGAATTTTGGACACCTATTGCCCGCAAAAACTCTTTATGATAGCCTGGAGCTTGCTAAGGCGGTCGAGGGTTTGGATCATATCCCAGCTATATATATGCAGATACTGTTCTTCCTCTTGTCTCCTGAGAGCCTGGAGCAAAAATTAGATTTTTATCAGGCTAACTGCGAAGATATAGACAATAGCAACTTTTTTGAAATAGAGCGTTGGCAGTTTAGCGGACATCCAATACCGCGCAAAGCTTATGACGATCTGATGGATGGCTTTATCGATGACAATATTTTAGCAAAGGGTTTGTGGTCTGTAGATGGCATTGTAATTGATCCTGGTAAGCTCTTGATGCCAGTCATGATAGTGGTTGGCAAGAAGGATAAGTTGGTGCCGAAGAGTTCATGCGGTATTTTATCTAGCCTAGCAAAGGTTTTTGAGTATAATAGTGGTCATATAGGCTATCTAGTCGGCTCGCAAAGAGAGCGGTTTATGCGAGACTTGAAAGAGTGGATTTCAAAATGAGCAATATATGAAAGAAATATACATAACTCATGCACGACGCACAGCAGTTGGCAACTTTATGGGCGGGCTTTCGACTCTTTCCGCTTCAAAATTGGGGGAGGTTGTTTTTCGTGCTTTGCTCGAAGATAGTAAGTTAGATCCAGCATTGATCTCTGAAGTAATAATGGGGCAGGTGCTCACCGGCGGCTCAGGCCAAAATCCTGCGCGTCAAACTCTTATCAACAGCGGCCTACCTAACACAACCCCAGCCTTCACCATCAACAAAGTATGTGGCTCTGGGCTCAAAGCGGTGGCACTAGCTGCGCAGTCTATATTATGCGGAGATAGCGATATAGCAATAGCAGGAGGGCAGGAGAATATGTCCATGACCCAGCACGCTATGCTTATTCGTCCCGGAATACGTATGGGAAACGCTACGATGGTCGATATGATGATGTATGATGGGCTTACTGACGTATTCTCAAATCAGCCAATGGGCACTACAGCAGAGAATGTGGCGAAGCAATTTGCCATCACTAGAGAGATGCAGGACGAGTTATCTTACAATTCTCAAATGAAAGCTGCGGCCGCTCAAGGTTATGGTAAGTTCGCCCAAGAGATTGTTCCAGTTGAAGTTCAGCTTAAAAAAGAGACTGTTATTATCGATAAGGATGAGTTCATTAAGCCTAATACCACTATGGAGGGGCTAGCTAAACTCCGACCTGCTTTTGACAAGGAAGGAGCTGTGACGGCTGGCAATAGCTCTGGCATTAATGACGGTGCTGCTGCTGTGATTGTTGCATCAGGGGATGCTATGAAGCGTTATGGTCTTGCGCCAATAGCCCGAATTGTTTGCTCAAGCAGCGCAGGCGTTGACCCTAGCATCATGGGTATAGGCCCGATACCAGCATCACGCAAAGCTCTAGAAAAAGCAGGTTGGTCTGTAGACGATCTTGACTTAGTTGAAGTAAATGAAGCATTCGCCGCCCAATCGCTTTATGTGCATCAGCAGATGGGATGGGATCTAGATAAGGTCAATGTCAATGGTGGCGCTATTGCCATAGGTCACCCCATAGGAGCCAGCGGAGCGCGGGTTCTAGTAACCTTACTTCATGAAATGCAGCGCAGAAAAGCGCGCAAAGCCTTAGCTACCCTATGCATCGGTGGTGGCATGGGAATTGCCATGTGCTTGGAGGGGGTTTAGCTTCACAGTCATTGCGAAGCTTTGCTGAAGCAGCCCACCCCTCTCGTTATTGCCAGGAACGTAAGTGACGAAACAATCGAGTTAAATATAAATTACTGGATTGCTCCGCTCCGCTCGTAATGAGGTTGCTCGGCTGGCTGTAGCGGTAGAAATATCTTTATTTTAAATGATGGATTTTGATGTATCGATTTTGATGTATCATGTCGTGATAGTATCATATGATACTATCACCGCCCATAAAAAGATTATATTGCGATATATAGGTAGTTCGACTAGAGTTGGGTAATTATTACTCGAGCAGCACCACAATGAATAAAACCCTTATCGCCCCATCAATCCTATCTGCTGACTTTGCTAATCTCGGCTCTGAAATAATTCGCTTAGAGAAGGCCGGTGCTGATATGGTGCATATAGACGTTATGGATGGGCATTTCGTTCCTAATATCACCATCGGCCCGAGCGTAATAAAAGCACTCCGCCCTCATACCCCCTTAAAGTTTGACGTTCATCTGATGATCTCTGAGCCTGAGAAATATATCGAAGATTTTGCAAAAGCTGGCTCTGACATCATCACAATTCACTGGGAAGCAACGAAAAATCCAACGGCTCTTTTAGAGCAGATTCGCGTGGCTGGATGTCGGGCTGGAATCTCGATTATGCCAAAAACGCCCCCAGAAGTTTTATACAGCTTACTTGATCATCTCGATTTGATTTTAATCATGACTGTTGAGCCTGGTTTTGGTGGCCAATCTTTTATGCATGATCAGCTACTTAAAATAGAAGCTATTGCTTCGAGAATAAAAAGTAATATGATATTAGAAGTAGATGGTGGTATTAATGCAGAAACTGCTAGCCTGGCAATAAAAGCTGGGGCCAATGCTTTAGTATCTGGGAGCTATCTTTTTGGAGCGAGCGATATGGCCAAGGCTATTGAGGAACTTAGAGATAACGGGAGAAAATAATATGCCAGGAGTTTTAGATTTAAGTAGTTGTTTTCGTAATAGGGATAAGCAAGCTAATCAAGAAATTATAATTACTGATAAAGCGGCTCTTATTCGCGCAATCAAAAAAAATGCAGGCATAGGAGCTGGCAAAAGTCTTAGTACCACCCTTTTATTCAGTGATCCAAGCGACCCTAAAAAAGAAGCGAGTCACGCTAGAGTCAAAATCTCCAATTTTTATGCATGGTATAGAAGAGGTATTTGGGGATGTGGTCTAGATCCTGATAGATCCGACACTGTTGCTGAATTTATCGCATCGAGAATGGCGCATAGCTTATCAGACAAAGCAAGAGACGGCTACGAGTCAGCGCCGAAGACCGATTTATTTGCGGATAAAAAAGGCGCATTTGGCCTTGCTTCTTTCTACGTGCAAGGCGTACAAGGATCGCTAGATGATATGCATGATAAAGCAATAGAAGAAGCCAGTCTCGGTAAGGTATCTAAGCATAAGAAGCACGTGCTACTGCATTGCTCGCAGGATCAGGGCGATCAGGGAATGAAGATAAATCCCGACAATCCTAAGCAGATGATTATTGGCGGCGATCTTAAAAAGGAACTCTACGACAGAATAGCTCTGAGGGCAATGATGGGCGATCATGATGGTAATCCCGGTAACTATCTTATTGTCAAAGGCGAAGACGGCAAAGATCACGTAGCTGGTATAGATTACGGCCATGCATTCAATGACATGATTAAGAGTTTGAGTGGCGGGAAGCTTGGCCAGCACGGGATGCTGAACTATCTCAATGGTAAGATGCTCAATGGCGGGCAGAACAAGCTTCACAGAAGCTTCACTGGACTTGTACCAGATCCTGATTTTGCTGCGGCTCTAAGAGATGCTTCTTCTCCGGAGAAAGTCGTTAAAATGAAAGAGGCGGCTCATAAAGCCGTTCAAGAGCTTAAGGAATTAAAAGCCAGGGGCGTTAATGAGAAGCGTTTAGCTGATACTCTAAGAACGCTTTGCGCAAGACTTGGTCAGACGGTTAGCAAGACAAACAACCAAAATTTTGATGATTTGGCTATTCGCCTGGAAACGGCTGTCTGTGATTTTACGGAAAAGAACGCAAAGGAAGCAAGATCTGTTGCTAACTTAATAGACATACAGACTGAAGTCTATAAGGCTCTTAAAGAAGGGCGCGAAGTTGACATGAAGCTCATAGGAGATTTATACAAGCAAGACGAGCAATATCTCAAGGGCAAGTCTTTTAATGATAAAATTGAGTGGCCTAAGAGCGACCTAGATAGCTCAGCAAAGAAATGTTCGCTTGCTAGTTATGTAGCATCTAGAGCTAAACATTTTGGAAAAAGCAGCTCAGAAGCTAAAGACCTCAAAATTACTATAGCAACTCTCCCAGATGGCCCTATATCTGAAACAACAAAGCGCGGCATCTTAACTGATGTAAGTGAAGCATTTTCTAGTCTTGCAAAGAAGATAAGGGGTGGAGATAAACTCTTAGCGCAGAAGGTTGCTGGGTCTATTGATACTGGGCTCAAGAGCAAAGAGCACGCGGATGATATAGCGCAGAATGCATCGCAAATAGCTAGCCATTCAGTTGGCTCTAGCAAGAGCACCATCGCGCGCTTTTGCGAGGCTCTAAAAAACCTTTTCACCAAAGGCGCTAGCAAGGAAACAAAGAGCGAAGCAAGTGCGGCGCTCGTCATTGCGACCGAAGCGAGGCAATTAAGTTCAATAAGTCATTAGCCCGAAAAAATGGGTGATATATCACCCACCTAACTCCGCCAAAACCTTCTGAGTCATATCCACGATATTGCCGCTAGATAATTCGCGCATAACGACTATTTTATTATCAGGGCGTAGTTTGACATGACGTGGGTTCATGTTTATGAATTTCATGACAGACTCGCCAGGGTCGATGCCTTCTCTGAATTTCAAGACAAAGCCACGCTCACCAGAATCTAAAGTTTTAATCCCAAGTTTTTTGCAAGCCTGCTTGATCTTGATTATGGATAGTAGATTTTGTACCTCTTCCGGCAGTGGGCCAAATCTATCTCTTAGCTCATCGCGGAAATCTTCAACCTCTTCTAATGACTCAAGGGCGGAAATGCGACGATACAAGCCAAGGCGCATTGTTCCATCGCCGATATATTCTTCTGGTAGATATATAGGTAGGCCGAGGTTGATAGTCGGACTCTCATCGCTTGGTGGCTCTGTGTTTCGGAGATCGCATATGGCAGTATCAAGCATATCTTGGTAAAGCTCAATGCCCACTTCTTTAACGTGACCAGACTGTTCATCGCCCACCAAATTACCAAAACCACGTATATCCATATCGTGACTTGCGATAGAAAAACCAGCGCCAAGGGAGTCAACGGTTTGCATAATATCGAGGCGGCGCATAGCATGCTTTGTAGCTGTTTTGTTGTTCGATAATGTAAGGTAAGCATAACCGCGGGCTTTGCTTCGTCCCACGCGACCACGAAGCTGATAGAGTTGGCTTAAGCCTAGCATTTCAGCCTTATGTATGATGATGGTATTGGCCGCTGGAACATCTATGCCAGACTCAATTATTGTCGTACATAAGAGTATATCGAATTTGCCATCGTAAAAATCACCCATGATTTTATCTATAATGCTTGGTGCCATCTGACCATGAGCGATTTGGAATGTAAGTTCTGGCACTAGCGTTGAGAGCTTGACCGCAATATCCTGCAGGTCTTTAATGCGTGGCGAGACGTAAAAACTACGGCCGCCGCGGAAGTGTTCCCGAAGCAGAGCGTCGCGGATGATGATTGGGTCATAGGGTATGACTGATGTACGCACTGACAGGCGGTCGATCGGAGGAGTTGCTATTAAACTAAGGTCTCTGATGCCAAGAAGTGACATCTGCAGACTCCGAGGAATTGGCGTTGCTGAGAGCGAGAGAATGTGGACACCTTTTTTGAGTTCTTTGAGACGTTCTTTCTGAGCTACGCCAAAGTGCTGTTCTTCATCTACTATCATTAGCCCTAAGTCTCGAAAGCCAACATCTTTGGCAAGTAGGGCGTGGGTGCCTACGACTATATCTATTTCACCAGTCTTAAGTAGTTGCTTGATGCGGCTGATTTCTGCAGGGCTTACTAGGCGTGAGATTTGGGCTATCTTCAAGCCGCTTGATTGAAAGCGCTGGATAAAACTCGCGAAATGCTGCCTTGATAGAATAGTAGTTGGGCTGATTACAGCTACTTGTTTGCCTTGCGATGCTACAAGATAAGCTGCGCGCATTGCAACTTCGGTTTTGCCAAAGCCAACATCGCCACAAATGAGCCTATCCATTGGATATCCAGAATATAGATCCTGTTTTATATCTTCAATTGCATTGAGCTGATCTTCAGTTTCGCTATATGGAAATTTGGCCGCAAATTTGTCGTATCGATCATCAGCAAAAATCTGCTCTATACCATTAATCTTGCGTGCTGCGGCTATAGCCATAAGTTTTTGAGCTAAATCGCCGATGCGATTTTTCAATACGGCTTTACGCTTTTGCCATGCAAGGCCACCTAGTCTATCTAAGGGCGCTTCTTCGCTGCCATAGCGTTTAAGGGCATCAAGATTTTCAACTGGAAGATAAAACCTGTCACCATCTGCATAGAGGAGCTTCACGCAGTCATGTGGCTTGCCTGAGATTTCGATGGTTTCAATAGCAACGAACTGACCTATGCCATGCTCGGAATGGACGACTAGCTCACCCTCGGTTAGGTTTTCAAGTTCAGCAAGTAGGTTTTTGAGTTTTTTGCGCTTTGTTGTATTTGTGCTGCCAGTGAATTTCTCGCCCAGGAAGTCGTACTGGCTGAGGTATATAGTCTCTTTGGTTATGAAGCCACCTTGCAAGGGAGCCAGGACGAGGGCGATCTCTCCCTCGGACTTGACCCGGCGGCCTTGTGATTCTTCTGAGACTGTCGCATCAAGCCCGAGGGAAACAAGCCCCTTCACCCTCTCCATGCCGCTCTGGCTCTGGCAACATATGAAAATCTTTCTGTCCTTATTTTCCTTTACAAACTCCTCAAAAAGATCAGATATGGCAATGTTTTTTTGTAGGCTGAGGTGATAAAAACTAGGGATGGATTTGATATCAGATTCGCCATGTTCAATTGTGCTGGCATTACCTAGCATGTCCTTGATCTGTTCTTTTGTGAAATATAAAAGAGATGGCTTTATGGCTGGATAAAAAGGAGCTAGTACACCTTTGTTGCCTTCTATACGCGACTCATAAAAATCCAAGATATTTTCCTCAGCTTCAGACATAGCCTGCAGAGCAAGAGGCTCGAGGATGATATGTGGGTTTTGTAGGTATGATAAAAAGCCAGTTGTTTCTTTATATAAAAGTGGCAGTAACGCCTCCATCGCTGCGAAGTTTCGACCTTCGGTGACTGCCATATAAAGAGGATTGTGCATATGGTTGACACCAAAGCTGGTTAGGAAATTTGCTTTAAAATTGACGATATTTCCTGCGCTCATGTTGAACTCGCTCGAGGGGTAGATCGTCATTTCTTTTATTGTACCGCTCGATACTTGAGTGATAGGATCGAAAGGTTTTATGGCCTCTAACTTATCGAACTCAAAATTAAGCCTGAAACCCTTCATGTCAGCTGTTACTATATCGAGTATCTCACCGCGTAGCGAGAAGTCGCCAGCTTCAGTGGCGCATGCTCTGCGCTTGAAGCCGTTTTTAACTAGGGCTGAGGTTATTGTTTCCCTCGGATTTGATCTGGCGGTCTTGTCAGATTGAACTCCTGAGGCCCTCGGGTCAAGCCCGAGGGAAATCTTGATAGCGCTATGAATAAACTCTTCTTTAGGTGGTACTTTTTGTAGCAAATTTCTTGCGCTAGTGACTATGATTTTCCTTTCATGTTTTATTGATAATTCTGATAGTATCTGAGCTCTTTCTGCCATTATTTCGCTGCTAGGCGAGATGCGGTCGTATGGCAAATTATCAAATGCGGGGAAGTAGGTGCAGTTGCTGAAAAATCCTATTTGCCGCGCGCGCAGGTATGCATCTTCCTCGTTGCTACAGACTAGCAAGAGATCACCATCGTACTTCTGGTATTCCAAAGATATTTGATAGGGTATTGCTGGTAATGGTAGTATGATTTTTTTCATAGTATATTTTTGTCATCCCAGACCATCGAGCTTTACGAGATGAGATCTGGGATCCAGACTACACCTACCCGAAGGGTTCATATATTTAATTTAGTCGCCTATCAGCGAAATGTTTATCTGGATTCCAGATCTTAGCTCGTGAACTTGCTAGTCTGGAATGACAGTAGTTTCATCATCATGGGCCTTTGTAAATGCGATGGCACCTCTTGGCGACCCATCACCCATGAGACTATATCTGAGTCTGTTTGATCTAAAATAATCTCAAACTCATTTAAATCTGCCAGGGTCATATCGTTGATATATTTTGTTGCAAAGTTCCCTAGCAGCAAATCAGTTTCTTTGCAACCACGATTCTTGCTTCTATATGATAGTTTCTTGCGTAAGAGTTCTTGCATAATATTGTCATTCCAGACCATCGAGCGCAGCTAAGATGAGATCTGGAATCCAGATGACATCTACCCGAAGGGTTCATATTTTTAATTTAGTTGCCTATAGGCGAAATGTTTATCTGGATTCCAGATCTCATCTTAGCTGCGCTCGATGGTCTGGAATGACGGCATCAACTCTGCCATCCTTCAGCTCTATATTAATCTTATCACTAGCTGCTACTTGCTCTTTTGAGGAAATAATCTTATTCCCAGAGCGAATTACCGCAAAGCCGCGACCTAAGACATTTTTGTAATCTAAGGATTGCAGCAGCACTGAGGGAGTTTCAAGCTTTGCTTCAAAGGATGATATAGCGCTTGATATGCCTTTAGTTAATGTCGCAGATAGATTTTCAAGTTGCGTATTTTTTAAGAGCAGCAATCTATTTGGAGAGAGGTGGTCTAGCCTATAGCTGCTAAGCTGCAGCTCCCTCAAATGCAGGAGCTTTGGCAAGGCAGACTGCATACTGATAGTTAGCTCATCTAGTCTTTGTTCGTGCCTCAAAACGAAAGCCATAGGCTTTGCCAAGACTTGATCATAGGCTTTTATCAACTCTTCGCCGCGATCTATCTTGGCTCTGATTAATTGCGATATCCTGCTAAAATGATTTTGTATCGTTGTGCGTAGATCCTCTAGCACTGGAGTCGCAAATTCGGCCGCCGCAGTTGGCGTTGGCGCGCGCACGTCGGCAGCAAAGTCTGTTAAGGTAAAATCAGTCTCGTGTCCTATCGCTGATATTATAGGGATCGTTGATTTAGCTACGGCGCGTACCACTATCTCTTCATTAAATGCCCAGAGATCTTCTATTGAACCGCCACCGCGCGCTACTATTATTACATCGGGCTTGATTGCTAGGTGATTGAAGCCACGGATTGCAGCTTCAATTTCGCCAGCAGCGCATTCGCCTTGCACTGTCACTGGCCAGATCAATACTCTAGTAGGGCATCGGCCCTCGATGCGGTGGACTATGTCGCGGATTACCGCCCCGCTGATTGAGGTAACAACACCAATGATTTTTGGGAAGAACGGCAGAGGTCTT
>Ga0214921_10002412_pt1 | contig 30429 bp, 19 predicted proteins | sample LL1505_MetaG_FD_177992 | JGI IMG/M metagenome (GOLD analysis project Ga0214921, IMG submission 177992) | Freshwater microbial communities from Lake Lanier, Atlanta, Georgia, United States - LL-1505 | ecosystem: Environmental > Aquatic > Freshwater > Lake | place: USA: Georgia | collected...
ATTTAAATAATCAAATCGTTATGAAAAAAATCATGTATCTAAGTGGCTTCTTTGCTGCAAGCACCATCACGCTATCTTTTTTGTTCCGCACCTTAAATTGGCCCGGAGCAAGGGTTTTTCACATTTTGGGATTTAGTTTTTTATTTATCACTTGCCTAATATTATTAGTCAATGCAATTAGAAATAAATCTAAATTATCTAAACAAGAAATGGCAAGGATTGTCTCAGGAAACTCAGCCGCCTTTTTAATTTCACTGGGTAGTTTATTCAAATCTTTTTATATGCCAGGAGCGAATGTAATGATGCTCTTGGGCTTTGTGATTTTGATTTCATTTTACATTCCTATGTTTTTTCATCATCTATATAAGCGTTCTTTAATAGAGGCTTAATTTAGATTAATACAGTCAAAAGTCCGCAGAAAATAATATCTGTGGACTTTTTTTAATTTATGTTAAGGCTTTTATATTTTCGGGAGGTAAGCAAATCTTTTAATCCATAAAACGCTACTATTTAATGATACTTGTCTTATAAATCGCATTTTCATTTTTTAGAATTTCTTATATATTCGTTCTGTAAAAAAACAAAACAGAAAATGAGTCAATCATATCGTATAAATAGCTTCGATGAATACAAAGAAGCATATCAAAAAAGTATTGATAATCCTGAACAGTTTTGGGGGGAAATTGCTGAGAATTTCACTTGGAGAAAAAAATGGGATAAGGTTTTGGAATGGAATTTTACTGAACCTAAAGTGGAGTGGTTTAAAGGTGGTAAATTAAACATTACTGAGAATTGTATCGACCGACATTTAGAAACTATGGGCGAGAAACCTGCCTTTATTTGGGAACCTAATCATCCAGAAGAAAGAGTAAGGGTTGTTACCTATAACCGTCTGCATAAAAGGGTTTGTCAGTTTGCACAAGTACTAAAAAACAATGGCGTGAAAAAAGGCGACAGGGTTTGTATCTATATGGGCATGGTGCCTGAATTAACTTATGCTGTTCTAGGTTGCGCTCGCATTGGGGCAATTCATAGTGTTATCTTTGGGGGATTTTCTGCCCAAAGCATTGCAGATAGATTGGATGATGCACAATCTGAATTTATTGTTACTTGTGATGGAGCTTTTCGTGGTGATAAAGTAATTCCTCTTAAGAGTGTGATTGATGATGCTTTAATTGGAAATAAAACCATAAAAAAAGTAATCGTTTACACACGTACACGCACTCCTGTTTCTATGATAAAAGGTCGTGATGTGTGGTGGGAAGATGAAATGGAATTTGCCGAACACCAAGTTGAAAAAAATGGTGTAGTTAGTTTTCCTGCAGAAGAAATGGATGCGGAAGACCCATTGTTTATTTTATATACTTCTGGCTCTACAGGCAAACCAAAAGGGGTAGTGCATTCAAGTGCAGGTTATATGCTTTGGACGAATTATACCTTCAATAATGTTTTTCAATACAAGCAAGGGCAAGTACATTTTTGTACTGCTGATATTGGTTGGATTACAGGACATAGCTACATTGTGTATGGTCCTTTAAGTGCTGGTGCCACATCTTTAATGTTTGAAGGTATACCTACTTATCCAGATGCAGGTCGTTTTTGGGATATTGTTCAAAAACATAAAGTCAATATTTTATACACAGCACCAACTGCCATTCGAAGTTTGATGGGCTTTGGCTTAGACCCACTTAAGGAAAAAGATCTTAGTAGTTTGCAAGTTTTAGGAACCGTTGGAGAACCCATTAATGAAGAAGCTTGGCATTGGTATAATGAAAACGTAGGTAAGAAGAATTGTCCTATAGTGGATACTTGGTGGCAAACTGAAACAGGTGCTTGTATGATCAGTAATATGGCAGGAGTAACCCCTGCAAAACCAAGTTGGGCAACCTTGCCTATGCCAGGTATACAACCCATTTTGGTGGATGACAAAGGATATGAAGTTACAAAAAAAGATGAGAATGGGATGTTAAAAGGTAACCTATGTATCAAAGCACCTTGGCCAGCCATTCTAAGGACCACCTATGGTGATCATGAACGTTGCAGAACCAATTATTTTGCAACTTACCCAGGCCTATATTTTACAGGTGATGGGGCTATCAAAGATGAAAATGGTTTTTATCGCATCACAGGTAGGGTAGATGATGTGTTGAATGTAAGCGGTCATCGAATAGGAACAGCAGAGGTTGAGAATGCCATCAATATGCACGCTGGTGTGGTTGAAAGTGCTGTAGTTGGTTACCCCCATGATGTGAAAGGTCAAGGTATATATGCATTTGTGATTGATAACAATACCCACAGTGATGATGAATTAACGCGTAAAGATATTTTGCAAACCGTCACCCGCATCATTGGTCCAATTGCTAAGCCCGATAAGATTCAATTTGTAAAAGGTTTGCCTAAAACCAGAAGTGGGAAAATCATGCGAAGAATATTGCGCAAAATTGCTGAAGGCGAATTAGAAAACTTAGGGGATATTACTACTTTGTTAGACCCAAACGTGGTGGAAGATATTAAGAATGGTGCGCTTTAATAATTGATTTCTGCTTGCTTACCCATAGAAAGTAAGCAATTAGTAATTTTTTATTCCTGCTAGCACAATATTGATTATTTGGTCTTTATTTGGAGGATGATAAATCAACTACCTAGTCGTAAAATTATTATTTTATTTCTGGTCCTTACATTATTTGTTAATTATAAAAGTAAAGCTCAGCACCAATGTTCGCTTTCTAAAAGAGCAGCACATTCAATTTTATTGAATAAATCCAATGCTAGTAATGAGCAAATGGATATTATGGAAAGGTATGACGTAATCTTCCATGAACTAGATTTAAATGTAGAAAGAACCTCTACCTATATTTCAGGAAGTGTTACAACAATTGCTAAATCAAGGGTTTTCAAGCTTGATACATTTATGTTTCAATTGCATGCTAGTTTGATTTTAGATTCAGTTTTAGGTGCCAAAAATCAAAAGTTAAATTTTGTTAGACTTACTGATGTGGCTTTGGTTCTTTTAGATTCATCTTATGCTTTGGACCAGTTTTTACAAGTTAAAATATACTACCATGGCACACCTCCGAGTGGCGCAAGTGCAGCCATTGGAAATGGGTTTAGCAACAAAGCTTCTCCAACTTATGCAAATCAAATCACTTGGAGTTTAAGTCAACCATACAGTGCATACGAATGGTGGCCTTGCAAGCAGTCATTGCAAGATAAAATAGATTCTGTTTTTATTTCTGTGACAACCGATAGCACTAACAAAGTAGGTGCAAATGGATTGTTAAAAAGCATTACATCGAGACCTAATGGTAAAAGTACTTATCGATGGGAAACCAGATACAAAATGAATTATTATTTGGTAATGGTTACAGTGGGGCAATATACCGAATACAAAGCCTATGCTAAACCTAAGCAAATAGCAGATAGCATTTTGATACAACATTATATTTATTCAAATCCAAAGGCTTATACAAACAATGTTAACAGCATCAATGCCACCGTTCCTTTGCTTGAATTGTTTTCAGATTTGTATGGTTTGTATCCATTTTATAAAGAAAAATACGGACATGTAATGGCTCCATTCTCTGGAGGTATGGAGCATCAAACCATGACAAGCTTGGGTGTTATGGATTTTGGAATTGTAGCCCATGAGTTGGCGCACCAATGGTTTGGTGATAATGTTACCTGTGCCACTTGGAAAGACATTTGGTTAAACGAAGGATTCGCCACCTATTCAGAGTATTTAGCTGCTAAATATTTAACAGCAGCATCAAATACTACTACTGTTTTAAACTCCATGTTTAATGACGCTAAGAAATCGGATGGTAATGTATATGTAACCGATACCACGAATGTTAATAGGATTTTCTCTAGTGATATTACCTATAACAAAGGAGGATCGGCTATTCGTGTTTTACATTATTTATTGGGAGATAGCCTGTTTTTCAATGTTTGTAGACAATATCAAACTCAGAATGCAAATGGAAATGCTTCTACTTTTGATATGAACCAATTGGTAAACCAACTGAGTGGAAAGAATTATAACTACTTTTTTAACCAGTGGATTTATGGCAATGGCATTCCAAGTTATACAGTAAAATGGAACCAAATCGGAAGCAATTTTATATTAGCTGTCGAACAATCAAATACTGCTGATCCATCTAATTTGTTTCAGTTACCTTTGCCTTTTTTAATTAAAAGCACTGCTGGTGATACCACTATTTATGTTCAACAAGGGGAGGCGAAAAATATGTATAATTTCAATATTGGTAGAACCATTAATTCAATCGTGTTTGATAATGACAACTGGATTTTGAAATTTGCCAGTTTAAGTAAAGACGCTACTTTGAGCGGAATTGAAGATCTATTTACTAACAATGGAATTAGAATCCAGCCGAATCCGGCATCAGCCAATGTATATGTTTCGGGAAACAATTTATGGCAAGCCCAAGTAAGTTTATATGATATTCAAGGTCGTTTATGTTTAAGCACTATCCTCAATGGAAACGGTACTTTAGAATGTTCAAATTTAAATAGAGGCGTATACATTGCCATTGTCAAAAGCTGTGAAGGTATGGTTCACAAACAAAAGCTTATTTTGGAATAGTCCTACAAATAGAAGTTTTAGGCTATTAAATTTTATTTTCACAGGTAATTCAATTTTGGTTGATAAATGCAATCAAAAAAATTATGTTTTTTAGCAATAATCAGGTAATTTCTTTTTTGTCCTTAGCTATTATTTACCTGTAAATTTGGATTGGGGTAATATTTCTTTTATGGTTATGTTCTAAAATCATAAAGTATTCGTACTTTTTTTTACTTTCGCCTAATGATTATAGTAACAGGAGCCGAAGGTTTTATTGGCAGCTGCTTGGTGGCTAGACTTAACCAAGAAGGGTTTAGTGATATCGTATTCGTAGATGATTTTGGGGTAATTGAAGGTAGAGAAAAAAATATTGAAGGCAAGAATTTTAAGTTGAAAGTTGAACGCAAAGATTTTATGCCTTGGTTGAAAAAAAATGCCAATCAAACAGAATTCGTTTTTCACATTGGTGCACGTACCGATACCACAGAAAAGGATGAGGCTATCTTCAAATTATTAAACTTAGATTTTAGTAAACAGCTTTTTGAAATTTGTGCTAATGAAGGGATTCCTATGGTTTATGCTTCGAGTGCTGCAACATATGGGGATGGCGCAAATGGCTATGATGATGATGTTAAAGAATTGGAAAAATTGATGCCTATGAACCCTTATGGAAATAGTAAACATGATTTTGATAAATGGGCTTTGTCGCAAAGCAAACAGCCCTATTTTTGGGCAGGATTGAAGTTTTTTAACGTATATGGTCCGAACGAATATCATAAGGCCCGCATGGCATCAGTAGTTTTTCATTCATACCATCAGATTAAAAATACAGGTAAAGTGAAGTTGTTCCGTTCGCATAGGGATGATTATAAAGATGGCGAACAAAAAAGAGATTTTATATATGTGAAAGATCTTTGTGATGTGTGTATGTATCTACTGCATAATCGGAAGCACTCAGGATTATACAATTTAGGAACAGGACATGCACGCACATGGAATGATTTGACAAAAGCTATTTTCAAAGCTTTGAACTTAGAAATTAATATTGAATACGTTGATATTCCTGAAGATATAAGAGATACTTACCAGTATTTTACTGAGGCAAATATGAAAAAACTTCATGATATTGGCTATGACAGTGCCTTTACAAGTATTGAAGATGCAGTTGCCGATTATGTAAACAACTACCTAGAAACTGGCCATTACATTTAAAAGGTTTTGAATAAAATAATTTCAAAATATTTGTTTTTTCTGCTCATCGGCCTTTCAGGCTTATGTCTATCGCTGCTTTTAGAACAGAGATATATCGAAAATACAGATGTGCAAATTGAAGATAAGTACAAGAATGCTGAGTCTATCATTCACGATAAGGAACTTCAGTTTGTTGAAGTATTTCAAAATCAATTACGTGACACCAATAATTTAAGAAAAAAATGGATTGATTTGATTGATATTAATAATAAAAATCAAATTATTATTGATGTTTTTAAAAATGATACCCTTCAGCTCTGGACAAGCAATATCATAAATGTAAAGAGATTATTAAGCCAATTAAAGCCTGGCATCAGTTTAATCAATAGCAGTAATGGATCCTACTTGGTGTATTTTCAACCATACGGTACATACAAATTTGTACTGATGTATAGTCTCCGAACAAACTATTCCTACCAAAATCAATATCTAGAAAATGAGTGGAGCCATGACCTGTCATTTTTAAAAGATGCTGTTATTAGCCCTTCGCCCATTAAAGATTTTTTTGATTTGAAAAGTAGTGGAGGTAATTATCTTTTTTCATTGCAAATTTTTTACAGTCAAGATAATGATGAACCCTTTATTTGGGCATTAATTATACTTTTTTCAATAGTATCATTTGTAAGCTCCAATCTTCTTTTTAGATTTTATATTAGAAAGAATGTCCTATTGACAAGTATGGTATTTATTGTTATTGCAGCATCAATAAGATATGTGAATATAGCCATGCACTTGCCTGTTTTTTTATACCATATGGATATGTTTAAGCCTCAAGCTTATGCTTCATCCAATTTATTAGGTTCATTAGGCGATTTTTTGATTACAGTGTTGCTTGTTTTATGGTATTTTTTAATACTTGAAAGTGTAAGAAGTAAATCACAATCAAATAAAATGGGCAGCATATTTTATGCGGTTGCTCTTTGTATGGTAACTATTTTGGCTTCAGATTCAGCTTTTGATTCGATACGAAGTTTAGTTTTCGATTCTCAAATTTCATTTGATTTTAACAATATCTATAGTATTGATAGTTTTACAATAGTTGCACTTCTCATTTCGGTTTTGTTACTTCTCATTTCATTTTTTGCTACCAAAAATTTATATAGGTTTTTCGTAAATAGCCAATTATCAAAACCATTAAAATGGATAATTTTCATTTTATGTTTGGCTTTTCTACAACCTCTAATTATAAGATATGTTTTTGAAAGAGGTAGTTATCATTTGATGGAAACATCCATATTAATTGCGGTGTTTTTCTGTTTTAATTATTTTGGCAGAAAAGTTAATCGCTTTCAATATTATTTCCTACTTATAATATGTGTTTCTTTCTTTTCATCAGTTTCAATTTATAGATGGAATTATTTAAAAGAACAAGAGAATAGAAAATTGTTTGCGAATAAATTACTTTCTCAAAATGATATAACGACAGATTATTATCTGAAATCAATCGAACATAAATTGATGGATGATAAATACATTAAGTATTATTTTATTAATCCGATAAGTTTAAAATCCCAATTTGAAAAACGATTAAGACTTATCTATTTCACAGGGCATTTGAGTCGTTATGAGATTTCAGTTTTTGATTTTGATACCATAGGAAATCATTACAAAGTTCGAAACCCATTTTCGTTTAAACAGCTTGATTTTGCCTATAAAAACCAAACCATTCCCACCATTGACAATTATTTTAAATACCTTAAAAATGGAGCAGATTTAAAAGGATATTTAGCCAAATTTCCTGTGAAAATGGGAAGACAGAAATTGGGTTATATTTTTATTCAATTGCAACCTAAATTAATTCAAGAAGATAATCGTTTTGATGATTTGTTGATTGAAGGTTTTAGGCAAACTAAAAAGCGCAAGATTGATTATTCGTATGCTATTTACCATGATAAAAACCTTGTTAGTCAAAGTGGCAATTTCCCATATAGAGTAACCAGCACTTGGCCAACACCTGACAGCCAATTTCTATTAACGACACAAAATAAATACAACCATCTTCTTTTTGCGGATAAAGACCAGATGCTTGTGGTGGTAAGTAAGCCTGAAGATAAATTCTATGCTCCTCTGGGTTTATTTAGCCTTGAGTTTACCTTCTTTACGTTAATATTAATAACTATGTTGGTTATTTATGCCGCTTTCAATTGGAGAGAGCTAAAGAAATTTACATTTTACAATACATTAATATTTACTAAGGTTCGAAATTTAGTAAATAGACTTTTACTTGTTAAAGACCCCGATGTGGTATTAATTAGAACTCGTATTCAAATAGCAATTGTATTAATTGTTTTTATCACTTTGGGGGTTACGGCATACTTCACAATTAGTTTTATTAGCAATCAGTACAATGATAAGCAGAATGAAAAATTGATGAAGAAAATTCACAACGTGGTAAATACCATTGAAAGTGAAAACCTTTCTGATTTAAACACGATTAACAGAAGCGATGCTGAGGCATTTATAAACCAAATTGCCGATTTTTATGAAACAGATATTACCATATTTAATTTGAATGGTGAGATGGTGACCTCAACCACCAATAAAATTTATGAAGATGGAGTGATTTCACATTTGATGAATGCCAATGCCTTTTTTCATCTTAATTTTTTGCGAGAGTCGCAGTTTAGCCAAAACGAAATGATTGCAAATTTTGGATATATTGGTGCTTATGTCCCCATATTTAAAAACGAAAAAGAAGTAATAGGATATATTCAATTGCCTTATTTCAATAAACAATATGATTTGCTTAATGAAATATCTAGCATCATCGTAGGTTTTATTAATTTATACACTGCCCTATTTATTGTAATTGGTTTTATGGCTTACCTCATATCCACTAGCATTTCATATCCACTTATTTTAATTCAAAATCAATTAAAGAAAACCATATTAGGCAAAAATGAACCTATTAAATGGAAGCGCAAGGATGAGATTGGGGATTTGGTAGAACAATATAACTTAATGATAGATAAATTGGCTGAAAGTGCTAATATACTCGCACAAAGTGAAAGGGAAGGAGCTTGGAGAGACATTGCCAAACAGATAGCGCATGAGATCAAGAATCCTCTTACACCTATGAAATTAAGTGTGCAACATCTTGAAAGAACTTGGAATGACAAATCACCCAAATTAGAAGATACTTTTAAAAGGGTTACCAAAACGCTAATTACCCAAATTGATATTTTGAATGATTTAGCCAGTGAGTTTAGCAGTTATGCTAAGATGCCTGATCCTGTAATTGAGGATATACTTTTGTATAATTCATTAAAGAATACAGCCGATTTATATACAGGCACAGATGATGCTGAAATATTACTTGAATGTTCTGATGATTTGTATGTTTCATTTGATGAAGGCTATTTAAATAGGGTTATAACCAATTTGGTTAAGAATGGTATTCAGGCTGTTAATGAAGGCGAAACCCCAAGAGTAGAAATTATTGTGGATAATACAATAAATGGTTTTGTAATAATTCGAGTTAAAGACAATGGAACAGGTATATCAGAAGAAAAAGCGGGCAATATTTTTACTCCATACTTCAGTACCAAAATAAGTGGAATGGGCTTAGGCTTACCAATCGTTAAAAATATGATTGAAAGTTGTGCAGGAGAGATTTGGTTCGAAAATAATATAGATTCAGGCGCAAGTTTTTTTGTGAAGTTAAAAAAAGTGGAAGTTGAATAAACTTTTATAAACAAGATATTTTATTGGGATGTATTGAAATAATAAATCTCATTTTAAAATCGTCAAAAAAAAACCTCCATTCCGTTGAGAATGAAGGTTTTTAAATTTACCCAAAGATAATTGGCGGTGCGGACGGGACTCGAACCCGCGACCCCCTGCGTGACAGGCAGGTATTCTAACCAACTGAACTACCACACCAATTGTTTCGAGGAGTGCAAATATACATCCTTTATTTATCTTCGCAAGTGTTAACGAAATATTTTTCAAATATTATTTGTTTGCTTAACATTGCCACTGAATTAAATGTAAATTCATTTTCTAAAAACTAATTTCTAAAAATATTTGTATGGCTTATTTTGATTTTGAAAAACCAATAGAAGAACTTGAAGAGCAATTGCACGACTTAAATAAAACCCAAGAAAAAGGAAAAGTTGATGTGTCTAAATCAATTGCTGAGTTATTGCTTAAAATAGAAGAAACTAAAAAAGAGGTTTATTCAAAACTAAATGGATGGCAAAGGGTACAAATTAGCCGCCATGCTGATAGACCATATACCTTGGACTATATAGAAAACTGTTTTGAAAACTTTATCGAATTACATGGTGATAGAAATGTGAAAGATGATAAAGCCATTGTGGGTGGTTTTGCTACTATTAATGGACAAGCTGTAATGGTAATTGGGCACCAAAAAGGCAGAAATACGAAACAAAGACAATTTAGAAATTTTGGTATGCCTAATCCAGAAGGTTACAGGAAGGCTTTAAGATTGATGAAATTGGCTGAAAAGTTCAATAAGCCAATTATTACCCTTATTGATACCCCAGGTGCTTCTCCAGGCCTTGAAGCCGAGGAGCGAGGTCAAGGTGAGGCTATTGCTAAAAACTTGATGGAGATGAGCGTTTTGAAAGTTCCTGTAGTTTGTATTGTAATAGGAGAGGGTGCAAGTGGTGGAGCTCTGGGAATAGGAGTTGGTGATAGGGTAATGATGCTGGAAAATACATGGTATTCTGTAATATCTCCTGAAAGTTGTTCATCTATTTTATGGAGAAGTTGGGAACATAAAGAGAAAGCGGCAGAAGCACTTAAACTTACTGCTACAGATATGTTAAACAATAAATTGATAGATGGTATTATACCAGAACCATTAGGTGGTGCTCATGTAAATCCTTCATTGATTTATAAGGAGTTCAAGGAAACCATAAAGAAAGAGCTAGATACTTTAGGTAAAATGAAAGCAGATGAACTTATATCTAGCAGAATAGAAAAGTTTTCTGCTATGGGAGATTTTAAAGAGAACTAATTTTAATCTCCTTAAAATCAAAATGTATTTTAATTTTCAACAGCCATTAGTTCCTCAAAAGCTTTTTCGTAATCAGCTTCTTTTATGAGAAGTTCGCCTTTAAGCATAGCTAATACCTTTTGTAATTCTGAAACTTTGCTTGCATTGCTAGATATGGATGAATCTGCAAAACTCAATTCAATTGTTGAGATTTCCTTTCTCAATTTCTCAACTTCAGCTTCAATAATTTCAAAATTTTTACGAATACTTTGTATTTGGTTTTTGCTAGGCTTGTTTTTATCTTCTTGTTTAATTTCAGTTTTCTTTTCTTTTATCTTTTGAATAGAGGTGGGATTTAACTTTTCATTTTTCAGCTTTTCTTCTAATCTCTTGTTATTCCATTCTTCCCATTCGTGATAAGAACCCAAGTATTCCTTCAATTCCTCATCTTCAATCCACCAAATTTTATTAGCAATGCTGCTCACAAAGAACCTGTCATGACTAACAGTGATAAATGTGCCTTCGTATTGTTGCAATGCTTTAATTAATATATTAATGCTTCGCATGTCCAAGTGATTTGTTGGCTCATCCAGTAATAGAAAATTAGATTCGGTCAATAAGGTCTTAGCTAAAGCCACTCGAGCCTTTTCACCTCCACTTAATACCTTAATTTTCTTAAATACATCATCACCTGTAAACAAAAAGCATCCTAAAATAGTTCTGAGCTCTGTTTCAGGTCTATCGCTCGCATGGTGAGATAACTCCTCCAAAATCTCAACATTTACGTTTAATGATTCTAACTGATGCTGAGCGTAAAATGCCTCTGTTACATTATGACCACGGGATATTTTACCTTCGAAAGGTTCAGTACCCGCAATCATGCGAAGCAAGGTTGATTTTCCTTTTCCATTGGCTCCAATTAATGCAATTTTATCTCCTTTTTCAATCCTTGCAGTCGCATTTTCAACAATGTCAATCATAGGAAAAGATTTGGATACATTATCAATCTCAGCAACTACACGCCCTGATTGAAAGGCCAATCTAAATTGGATGTTAATATCTGCATTGTCCTCTTCAGGAGCCTCAATCTTATCTATTTTATCGAGCATTTTCATTCTACTTTGAGCCATTGCTGCTTTGCTAGCTTTGGCTTTAAAGCGATTGATTAGCTTTTCTTGGTCTTTTATAAATTGTTGTTGGTTGTCAAATTGTCTTTGTTGTAGCTCATCTCTTTCTAATTTTGATTCAAGAAAGAAACTATAATTACCTGCATATTCATATAGCCTTTGATTTGCTACCTCAACAGTTTTATTGATCATTTTGTCGAGAAACTCTCTATCATGACTGACAACAACTACAGTTCCTTCATATCCTTGCAAATAGTTTTCTAACCATTCAATGGTAGGTAAATCCAAGTGATTTGTAGGCTCATCAAGCATCAATAAATTAGGCCTTTGCAATAATAATTTTGCCAGCATAACCCTCATTCGCCAACCTCCAGAGAAAAGCTTAAATGGTTGGTCTAATTGTTCTGTTTTAAAACCAAGTCCCTCTAATATTTTTTCGCATTTATGTTTGATGTTATAACCATCTAAGTTTTCAAACTCATGCTGTTTGTCGGCCAATAAATTAATAATCTCATCAGAATGGTCTGTTTCTAGTTTGACTAAAATTTCTTCAATTTCTTTTTCAAGGTCGAGTTGACGTTGAAAGGCTGTCATTGCTACATTTAAGATACTTTCTTCAATTTCGAAACTAAGTAAATCTTGATTTAAAAACCCGATGGTTAAATCCTTAGGACGAGAAATGCTTCCACCACTTAGGCCATATTCGCCATTTATTACACGTAGTAATGTTGATTTACCTGTTCCGTTTCTACCGATTAATCCAATGCGCTCTCCTGGTTTAATGTGCCAATTGGCATTTTTATACAAGTAACGACCTCCAAACTCAAAAGAAATATTATTTAATGCTATCATAAAAGTGCTGCAAATGTAGGCTTTAATAAGCAAACTTGTGAGTTTGAAACTAATGTTTAGACGAAAAAAAAGCCCTGATTGCATGCAATCAGGGCTTTTTTTCAATTTAAATTACTTAATTATTCGATAACTAATTTTACGTTAGCTGATTGATTTAAGTTGTTTGTAATGTTAATCATATAAACACCTTGTTTCAAATCTTCTTTATCAATACGAAGAGTTGATAAATCATAGTTTTCAATAGTTCTCACAACACGTCCAGTTACATCCATCATTATTACATTGTGCAATTTAGCAGCATCGTTAAATTCAACTACAGTGAATGTGCTTGTAGGGTTTGGATATAATTTAACTAGATTAGAGATATTGGCTAACTCAGAAACACTTGAGCTAGGAACAAAACCAGCATCGCAGCTATTCCACAATTTGCTGATAGTTACAGCAGTTGCAACTGTTCTTACATAGGCTCTGTTAAATCCACCAACACCATTAGGTTCAACACAAGGAGCTGCAGTTGAATCGTCTAAAGGCTCACCAGTACCAGCAGCTTTAGGATCGCCATTGCTGAAACGATAAGCTAATTTACCTGGGCAGATTGAATCGATAGTTACAGTATAAATACCAGGTTTACCTGTTATCTGTGTCATTTCTTTAGCTCCATCTTGCCATTGTGGTTTAGTGAAATCACCCATTAGATATATTTTGCTTGCTGGAGGTGTTGCAGTTTTAGTAAAATCAACAATGAAAGTGATTTTTGATGGAGCTGGTTTGCTTGGGCAATTTCCAACCACTCTAGAGTTAAAACAAGTTATTGGGGTTGTATCATTTTTAGCCAAAGCTAAAGTTCTATTAGAACCGCCTTCCCAATTTGTATTGCCATTTTTGTGGAAACGATATTTGAAACTTACTTCACCTGAATCTAAATCTGAAACTGTTATTGAATAAACACCAGTTGAACCAACTTTACTCATTTTTAGTCCAGCACCGAAACCAGTTAATTTAGCGCCTGCACCTGCTACTGTTACTGAATCGAAACCTCCATCACAATCTGAACTACTCATGTCAACTTGGAAAGTTAATGCATAAGTAGGAATTGGAGCTGTGGGACAAGCAATACAAGAAGCATAGCAAACTTTTGGAGCTGTTAAGTCTGATTTAACAGCGATTTCTCGGTTATTTCCTACATTACAAGCACTAGGAACGCTTTCGTCCGAACCCCAAGCCTTACCATTAACATATTTATATTGGTAAGTGGCTGAATCGAGTGTTAAGATTATTTCGTATATTTTATTTTTATTGTCGTATAGGTTAGTCATTCTTGTGGTAGCTGGATTCCAACCTTGAAGTGAACCAGCCAAATGAACACCATCCGCACTAACTGATGCTTCTTTTTGCATATCAACTGCAAAACGAACAGCATATTTACCCATAGGTGCTGAAGCACCATATTTTAACATAATCATAGTTGTGTCGTTTGCCATTGAATCGATGTACATCCAACGATTGTCATTTTGTTGACCATTGGTACCTGCATATCCTTTTTGTGAGATTGCTGGCACTGATTCTGCAAAAGGCCAATCATTACCATTGATGATTTTAAATTCAATAACTTGGTTTGCAGGAATGTCTAATACCATCCCATAAAAATTTGGTGGTAAAATAGGTGCATTAATTAGCGAAGTAGTAGAAGGATTCCAACCTTGAAAGTTACCCGCTACGTGAACCCCATTAGGACTTACAGTTTGACCATTCATATCTACGATGAACGCCACTTTTTTAGCAAACAATCCACTCATGCAAAGCAGTGCTGCTGACATTAGTAATAATTTTTTCATATTTTTTTGTTTTATTTAATGTGAGCAATTTATAAATTTTACAGAATATTTATATACTCAATTATAAAAATATTTGTTGAATGCTGTATTTTTACAATCAAAATCAATACGATAATTTTATGCAAAAGTTAAAAAATTACTTTGTTAAATGCCTATTAGCCCATATTTTTAGTTTTGTTTTTACTCATTCTAACGGACAAATTGTGACCATGTCACCCACTTTTGCCACTTCCAATGATAACAATGTTGTTTTAACTTATGATGCATCCAAAGGAACAGCAGGTCTATTGGGAGAATCAACAATTTATGCTCATACAGGTGTAATAACAGACAAAAGCACTTCAAGCAGTGATTGGAAATATGTAATAGCAGGTTGGACAACCAATTTGCCGAAAGCATTATTGACTAGAATAGGAACAACCAATCAATACGCTTTAAATATTGGAAATATTCGTAATTTTTATGCTGTACCAGCGGGTGAGAAAATTCTAAAATTAGCGATGGTATTTCGAAATGCATCAAGTGCCAAAGAAGGCAAAGGTGTTGGTGGTACTGATATTTTTGTTGATGTGAATCAAGGTACCTTTCAAGTGAAAATTTTAACACCAACTAAGGCAACCTATTTCTTAAGTTCAGACAATGTTTCTATTAGTGCATTTTCATCAACCAAATGCAATTTGACATTATATGCCAACGGAAATCAATTGAATTCGCTTTCAAACGATTCTACCATTTCATATAGTGGACTTATGAGTAATATTGGAACAGGTAAAGTGCAATTGGTGTTAAAAGGAACATCGGGTTCATTTTCTGCCTACGATACAACATACATTGTAAACAGGCCAGGCGGTAATGTCTCAAATCCGCCATCTGGGATAGTAGATGGTATTAACTATATTAATGATAATACGGTTACGTTAATGCTTTATGCTCCTAATAAGAATTTTGTTTTTGTTTATGGAGATTTTAATAATTGGGAATTAGATCCTACCTATATGATGAATCGCACCCCTGATGGCAGTCGATATTGGATTACCTTAAATGGATTACAAAAAGGAGTTGAATATGCTTTTCAATATGTAATTGATAATGAAAAATTGAAAGTTGCAGATATTTATTCGGATAAAATTCTTGACCCTTTTAATGACAAATGGATAAACCAAAATAATGTAATTACCTATCCAAATTTAAAGCCATTTCCAGAAGGTAAAACCACAGATCCTGTATCCATTATTCAAACTGGACAGACACCTTATAATTGGCAGTTTTCAAATTACAACAAACTCAGGTCTGATAGACTGGTAATATATGAATTATTGTTAAGAGACTTTTTAGCCACTCACGATTTTAAAACTTTAACAGATACAATTGATTACCTTAAAAACTTAGGTGTAAATTGTATAGAATTAATGCCAGTTAACGAATTTGATGGAAACGAAAGCTGGGGTTATAATCCTAACTTCTATTTTGCAGTAGATAAATATTATGGAACAAAGGATGATTATAAAAGATTTATTGATGTTTGCCATAGTAAAGGAATTATGGTTGTTATGGATATTGTGCTAAACCAATCTTGGGGATTAAATCCTCAAGTGAAAATGTATTGGGATGCAGCTAATAACAGACCCGCAGCCAATAATCCTTGGTTTAATCCAGTTCCAACTCATCCTTTCAGCCCGGGTTATGACTACAATCACGAAAGTCAAGCTACTAAAGACTTTGTGGACAGGGTTATCAAATATTGGGTAACTGAATATAAAATTGACGGATATAGATTTGATCTATCAAAAGGATTTACCCAAAAAAATACAGGTAGTGACGTTGCAGCATGGGGCGTTTACGACCAAAGTAGAGTTAATATTTGGAATAGAATAAGAACAGAATTTGTGAAAACCTGCCCTGATTGTTATATGATATTGGAGCATTTAGGAGAAAACAGTGAGGAGAAAGTATTAGCCAACGCTGGTTTCTTGCTTTGGGGTAAAATGACAGAGCAATATAATCAAATAACCATGGGTTATTCTACCAATTCAGATATCAGTAGTGGAAATTACAAGAACCGTCAATTTACTTTCCCTAATTTGGTAACTTATGCTGAAAGTCATGATGAAGAGAGGCTTATGTATAAAAATTTAACTTTTGGAAATGGTGCAGCTAAGGATTTAAATACCGCTCTGAAAAGGACCGAAGCAGCTATGGCCATGTTAATTCCTTTGAAAGGACCAAAAATGTTATGGCAATTTGAAGAATTAGGATTTGATAAGTCTATATTTAGTTGCGGTGATGGAACCGTACCAACTCCATACGGAACAGATAGATGTAAAACGGATAAGAAGGCACCTACTTGGAATTATCAAAGTATACCGGCAAGAAAAAACTTGTATAATGCCATTTCAAAATTAACTGCATTGAAAAGATATTCGACCATGGAAAGTGATAATTATAGCTATGATGCAGCGGGTACAGGTAAATTTTTAAAGGTTACGGGTGATACCATGAATGTAATTATTGCAGCTAACTTTGATATGAATTCTTTAAACATAAAGCCTCAATTTCAAAATAATGGTTGGTGGTATGATTATATGACTGGTGATTCAATTAATGTTACATCTGCTGATTATAATATTGCATTGAGTGCAGGAGATTACAAAGTTTATACAAGTAAAAACCTTAATAAAAATGTAATTATTGATAATCTGAATATTGATAATTCAACCTTGTTTCTCAAATCAACAGCGGTTGATACTTCAATTAATATTACAAGTAACAGATCTTGGGTTATAAGTAACACTAATAGTTGGGTAACCATCAATCCAATGTTGGGATCTGGAAATACAAAATTAGGAATTAGTTTAGCTGCTAATACTACAGCAGTTTCAAGAACTGCAAATATTAATATTCAAGCTGGTTCGGTATATAAACAATTACAAATAAATCAATTAGGCTTTTCTGGTATTGACGATATAGAAAAAGAGGTATTTGAAATTTATCCTAATCCATCAAATAATGGAAAACTAAGTGTACGATTATTAGAAAAAAATAATTCTCCCTTTAAATTAGCTGTTTATGATATCGTTGGTAAAGAAATTGCTGTTTTTGAAAATGAAAAACTTTATATTGGTGGAGGTGAAATCATCGAATTGGATCTGTCGAGTTCTGTAAAATCCAAAAGTGGAATGTATTTTATTAAAGCGTTTTATCAAGATGGTTCTTGTACAAAAAAGATTTTAATACAATAAAATATCAAATTGATTTATGAAACTACCGCATTTTTAAAATCACAAAGTGCAATAGTGTTGTATATACAAACGAATTAGCTAAACAATTGAAATATATGAGGAAACAATTACTAATAACGCTGCTTGCCTTTATTGCCTTGGGTCAAGTATATGCTCAAAGTATCAAAGGTCGTGTTGAAGACAACAAAAAAGAACCTGTTATTGGGGCAACGGTATTGATTGAGGGAACAAAACAAGGGGCCATAACAGATGCCTTAGGTGCATTTGAAATAAAAAATATTAAACCTGGCGATTACAAATTAAGAATATCTGGTGTAGGCTATGTAACTACAATTCGTGAAATTTCAGTATCAACAAATGGAGCTAATGTTTTAGTAAGTATAAAAACGGATACTAAAATGTTAGATGAAGCAGTAGTGGTTGGTTACGGTGTTCAAAGAAAACGCGAAGTAACTGGTTCGGTAGGCAAAATCACAGGTAAGGAATTAAACGATATGCCTGTTCCCAGTTTCGAAAGTGCCTTGCAAGGCAAATTAGCTGGTGTGACTGTAACAACGGGCAGTGGACTTGCTGGATCTGCTGCCATAGTAAGAATTAGAGGGGTAGCTTCCATAAGTGCAGCAGGTGATCCTTTGTATGTTGTTGATGGTATTGCTGTTAACCAAGATTATTCGAGTTTGGGTAATGGAGGAGGTTTTAACCAAAATCCATTATCATCTCTGAATCCAAATGATATAGAATCTATTGATGTTTTGAAGGATGCAGCAGCTACCTCAATTTATGGATCTAGGGGAAGTAATGGTGTAATTTTAATTACTACCAAAAGAGCAAAAGGAAATGGTTTGGTAATAAACTACGATGGACAAATTGGAACGTCATCTCCGACTGCTTTACCTAACATGACCAATTCACAACAATTTCTTCAATTATATAAAGAGGCTTGGATAAATGATGGTCGTACTGGAAACCCAGATTTGAAGGCCAATGGTGTGAGCATGACTTGGGACCAAGCTTTAAAAAGTGGCAATAATACAAATTGGTTAGACTATACAACCAGAACTGGAGTGAAACAACAACATAATATTACCATTCAAAAAGGTAGTAAATATGTTAAAGCGAGTGGTGTTTTTGGATATTCAACCAATGAGAGTTTTTTAGTTGGTAATAGCTTTGATAGGCTTTCAGGCAGATTAAATATGGATTTTCAAATCACTAAGAAATTATCAGCTATATTAAGTTCATCATATTCTCAAGGTACAAATAATAGGGTATATAGCGGTTGGTCAGGAGGCTTTGGTCAAGTGATGTCATCTGCATTGCCAATTTATCCAGTAAGAAATGCAGATGGAAGTTATTTCTTGTTTAAAAACGGAGATGGAGGGGGTGGAGATATTTTCAATCCAGTTATGATTCAAGATTTGTATAAATGGAGAACTATCGAAAAGAAAGCTATTAACGGAATAACATTCGATTGGAAGCCGGTAAAAAATTTAACACTAAAAGCAAGTGGTAATTATGATTATACCGATTTGTCAGATCAGTATTTTACACCTCAAGCTATGTTGAAAATGACTTCACCTTCTTTGCCGGGAGTTGATACAATACCAGGATATGCATATGGTAATAGTACTTATACGAATAATTACAACTATTTATTACAAGCTAATTATTCTTATGAATTGAACAAAATCAATAAATTTGATTTTATGGCTGGTCATGAGTATCAAAGAACACATGCAAACTTCTTTAATCAGCAAATACTCTCTTCAACTCCATTATGGGATAATCAAACAATAACTACTGCGAATATTAATACAAATCCTCGTAACAATGGTGGCGTAATCGATCGAATTACTGCATTTTTAGGGTATTTTGGTAGGGTAAATTATAATTTGAAGGATAAGATTTTTTTACAATTGAGCGGTCGTGTTGATGGGTCTTCAAAATTTGGTGCAAATAATAGATACGCATTTTTACCAGCTGCCTCAGTGGGTTATATTTTAACTGAGGAGAAGTTTTTAAAAGGGAATAAATTTATAAACTTCTTAAAAGTGAGATACAGTTACGGAAAGTCGGGAAATTCAGCATTTGAGGACTATGCAAGGTTTGGAACCTTTTCAGCAGGTAATAGCCAAATAAATTATAATGGTAACAATATATTATTTCCTACTAAGCTTGAGAATAAAGACCTTAAGTGGGAAACATCATGGACATCAAATTATGCTATAGATTTTGGATTATTTAACGATAGGATTAATGGTACCATTGAGTATTATGATAAGAAGACAGAGGATGTAATCATGAATTTGACTATTAGTTCTACCAATGGATTTGGTTCATATTACGACAATGTGGGAGGAATCAGAAATCGTGGTGTTGAGTTCAATTTGAATACAAAAAATACAGTTGGAAAGTTCAAATGGTCTACCAACTTTAATATTGCCCGAAATATAAATGAATTAACTAGCACCGGTTCATATACGCAAGATGCTGTAAGCGGAGGAACTAATGATACAAGAGCAGTTGTTGGTTCTCCTGTTGGAACTTATTACATTGTAAGATTTAGTCGCGTAGATCCTGCTGATGGTAGACCAATTTATCTTGATAAAGATGGAAAAGAAACTAAAACATGGGATGTTAATAATAGGGTACCAGTTGGTGCCATTTTACCCGATGCAGTTGGTTCTGTGACAAATAGATTTGAATATAAAAATTTCGATTTTAGTTTTATGGTTTACTTCCAACTTGGAGGTAAAATTTATGACGCCTCTGCTAAAAGACAGATGGGCGTAACTTCATTTTGGAACTATAGAACAGATATTGCAGATAGATGGCAAAAACCAGGCGATATAGCCACTTTCCCTCGTTTAACCCTAGATCCAAAGACATATGGTTTACCTGATTATTGGCAATACAATACCACCATGTGGTTATATGATGCTTCATTTGCCAGGCTAAGAAATGTAACTATCGGATATAGAATTCCAAATTCAGTTACTAAAAAAATACATATTGCCTCTGCTCGATTGGCTATTATTGGTACAAATTTGTTGACTTTTACTAAATATCCTGGCCTAGATCCTGAAATTGCCCGTGACGGTGAAGGTAGTATTAATGCTTCCAGAAATATGCAATCTCAAGGTACTTTTTACCTTAATGCACCTCAAGAAAAAACATTTACATTTCAAGTATCCATTAATTTTTAATCATAACAGAAATGAAAAAAACGATTTATATAATTATACTACTTTGTGCTATTTTACAAAGTTCTTGTGATAAGCAAATTGACTTAAATGCGAAGGATCTAAATCTTTTTATTCCTGAAGAAGCATTAAAAACACCAGATGATATGCAAGCATTACTGAATTCATGTTATGATGCCACTGCTAATATGATGAATGGTCGATTTCAAGCAGCTTCAGATTTATTAGCAGATGATATTGTTCCATTGCAAAACAACGGTAATTACTTAGGTATTTATAATAGAAATAGTAACCAGTTTAATGGAGTGATTGGAGATATTTATTCTCAACCTTACTTTTCTATTTACAGAATTAATGTAATGGACATCTACTATAGTCAAATAGCAGGTTTAGCCGCAAACGACATTAAGAGAATGAAAGGAGAAGGACGTTTCTTGCGTGCGCTATGCCATTTCGAAACGGTGAAATTATGGGCGCAACCATGGGGTTTTAGCAGCGATAATTCGCATCTTGGTATCGTATTGAGAGAACGAGCTAAAAATGAACCTTTACCAAGATCAAGTGTATTAGCTTCATTTAACTTAATAATTAGCGATTTAAGTTATGCAATTGACAACTTACCTGAGTCTAATGACGTGTATGCTGATAAAATGGCTGCAAAAGCATTGTTAGCCAAAGTTTATTTCCATATTGGTAAATACAATGAAGCACTTCCACTACTTAATGATGTTATCAATTCAAATAAATATACTTTGAGTGATAGTTTAAATAGGTTTGATAGAGCCTCAACTCAATCAGAAATTGTGTTTGGCTTTGTAGCAAAAAATGCTTTTGAATTGCAAAGAGCAGATGCATTTAGATCTAATTATTCATCAAAAGGAACAGCTCAATTAGGAGTTTCAAATGATTTATATAATTTAATTCACACAGACACAACCGATAGAAGAAACAACCTATTGAAGGTAATTGTAAAAGATGGGGTACAAACCATACTTACTACTAAATTTGATTTGTCAACAGTGTTTGCTTGTCCATATATTACGCTAACTGAATTGTTGCTTACCAGAGCTGAATGTATAGGAATGTTGAATAGCAATATTAACCAAGGTGTTGATGATTTAAATAAAATAATCAAACGCGCTTACGGTGCCTCTTCAACACGTGTTTTAAATTCAAGTGCAGATGCTGTTACTTTAATAACTGAAACTAGGTTGCAAAGAAGACTAGAAATGTTTTGCGAAGGTGACAGGTTGCAGCAATTTAAGCGCATAGCAGCAGCTTCTAATAATAATCCTCAGGAAATTAGAGGGGCTAAATGGAATTGCCCTGGCATGATATTACAGTTTCCAGGTTCAGAGGGAACATCAGCTAATTTTATTTATAACCCAACTACAGTTTGCAATTAATTATCATGAAAAAGATAGCATATTTAATTTTATTAAGCTTAAGCATAAGCGCTTGTAAAAAGGATTTTTACAAACAGGATTTAGGCACAGATATTTATCCATCTGCGCTTAATTATAAAAATATTCAAGGGAAATGGAATTTAAACTCGGTTGTTCAAACCGATGAGAAATCCTTAATCAAAGAGTCATTAACCATAACTGATTTCTTTGACAATTCAAGTAAACCAAATATTAGTTTTTCTATCAATGGAACAGATACTACTTTCTCAGTTGATACAGCCGGTTTGTTAATCAACTATTTTGGTGATATTTCTGGAAAATGGAGCTTTGACAATTCTGAATTTCCTAAAAATATTAACTTAACAACGTCTAAAGGAAATCAGGTGGTTTTGCCTATTTCATCAAACCTAATTTCTTCAGCATTGCCCAGTTTAATTAGTTTTAAGCAGACACTTGCTTGCCCTGATCCAGATGATCCAACAAAAACGGTTAACACCATGTCATTTTCAATTAACTTAACTAAATAGAAGCATGAGAAAGTATATTTTATTATTATCGTTAGTACTTATATCACAATTTGTATTTGCTCAAGTTACATGGGTAGAGCCTAAAAATCCAGATGTGAATAAGAAGATAAGGATTTATTGCGATTTAAGTAAAGCAACAGCTACAACTGCAGACAAGATGAAAGCTGATCCTATTGGTCCCTATTATATTTGGACTTGGAAGCCTACTGAGGCTGAAAGAGCGGATACACTAGCAAATGGAACCGGTGACAAAGCTTGGAAAAATTCGAATGATAAGTTGATGATGAAAAAAGATGATACCAAAGGTGCAAACGTTTGGTATTATGAAATGATACCAGTTCAATTTTATAATTGTGATGCAGCTAAGGTTTATAGTGATGGAATATCCTTCTTAGTAAAACCTAAAGATGGTGGAGGATATGGCGACCCAGATGTAAAAACCGAAGACTTTAGTGTTACCATTGATCCACCAAAAACAGACAGAGGGGTAATTTATCCGATTCCTGCCATTGTGTATTCTGATCAATTAACATCATTAATATATGATAACCCAGTTGAGAAGAAGATAAGCATGAAAAATCTAAATGCCGGAGATGTATATGTTTGGATTAATGCAACTATTAAAGATACTGCTTCTGGTAAAATCCGAACCTATGCCCCTAATACTTTGTTTAGCGTGCAGGATAATCCAAAATTAATGATGAAAAAGGATTCAAATGGTAAATTCCGATTATCCTTCATTCCAAATCAGTTCTTTGGCATAACTTCAAAAGAAATTATTACCCAAATTGATGCCATTGTAAGAAAGAAAGACTACTTAGGAACTGATGATAGAAGTGATACCCAAGCTAAAATAATTATTGGTTGTCCTTAAAATGAACCTACTATTAATTCAAAAGGGGAGGCTACATATTATTGTAGCCTCCCTTTTTTTATTGAAAGATATTGTCACAATGGCGTCTTGAAGAAGATTCAATCATTGGTAATCCAATTGTTGAATATACACGGATTAGCTTAAAACAAAAAATCCCGCACTAGGCGGGATTTTTATATCAATCAAATTAAGGTAATAATTATTCAACTACTACTTCAACACCGATGTTTACAGTAACTTCGCGATGTAAGTTAACAGTAGCTTGATAGGTACCAAGTGATTTAACATCATCAATTTCAATTTTTCTACGATCGATTTCAAAACCTTTAGTTTTCAAAGCTTGAGAAACTTGCAATGGAGTGATTGAACCAAAGATTTTTCCATTAGCACCAGCCTTAGTGGCAATAGTGATAGTTAAATCTTTCAAGTTTTCGCTCATTGATAAAGCGTCTTCTTTTAATTTTTCACGTCTTTTAGCTCCTTGGCGATTGTTTTCTTCTAAGATTTTGATATTAGATGCTGTAGCCATTACTGCCAATCCTTTAGGGAATAGGAAGTTGTTTGCATAACCATCTTTAACTGTTACCACGTCACCTTGGATTCCAAGGTTTTTAAGGTTTTCTTTTAAAATAATTTTCATTCTGTTTTCCTCCTCTAATTATTTTAATAAATCGCCTCCAAATGGTAATACAGCTATGTGACGAGCACGTTTGATAGCTTCAGAAACTTTACGTTGGTATTTCAATGAAGTACCAGTTAACCTACGAGGAAGAATTTTTCCTTGGTCGTTAACAAACTTCATTAAAAAGTTAGCATCTTTATAATCGATGTACTTAATGCCATTCTTTTTGAAACGGCAATATTTTTTACGTTGTGTTGCATCCGGTGTGGTATTAAATACCATCATAGGGTTTGCTTTTCCAATAGGTTTTGCCATAATGTTTTACTTTTTAGCAGCCTCCTGTTGCTTGTTTTTGTTTTGATTAAACTCACCATTGCGTTTGCGTTGGTTGTAAATTAATGCGTCCTTGTCTAAAGAAGTGGTCAAAAAACGCATAATGCGTTCATCGCGTCTGTAAGCAAGTTCAAGTGAAGATACAAAAGAGGTAGCAGATTTAAACTCATAAATGTGGTAAAAGCCTGTACTTTTCTTTTGAATAGGGTAAGCCAATTTGGTCAAACCCCAGTTTTCTTCATGAACCAGCTCTCCACCAGCTTCCGTAATTAAATTACGGTATTTGGCCACAGCTTCTTTTAGCTGTTCATCGGAGAGTACGGGAGTGAAAATAATCACTGACTCATAATCTTTTAGGACAACCGATTCTTGTTTTGTCGATTTTGTTTTAGTTGCCATTGTTTTAGAAAACTTATTTTTGTTTAAGGGTTGCAAAAGTAAGCCAATTTTTGTGATTCCCAAATCAAATTGAACGATTTATTTCAACTGTCCAATATAATGGTTTAATAATGACTGCTTTTATAGCATAAATGTCCCATAATTTGTCTATAATAGGTAGCAAACGCTCAAATATTCGTTTACAAATCATACATTAAATATTTTATAAAAACCTACATTTGCAGCAAATACGTGTTTAATGATGGATTTAATCGAAAAACTAAAAAAGAAAGCTGGACCACTTGGTCAGTATGCTGATGATGCTTATGGTTATTATATGTTTCCCAAATTAGAAGGAGAAATTGGGCCACGCATGATGTTTAGAGGTATTGATGTTTTGAATTGGAGTTTGAATAATTATTTAGGACTTGCCAATCATCCTGAGGTGAGAGCAGTGGATACGCAAGCTACTAGCGATTTTGGATTGGGTTACCCAATGGGTGCAAGGATGATGAGTGGTAATAGTACTTACCATGAACAATTAGACAGAGAACTGGCTGCTTTTGAAAGTAAAGAAGATGCGGTCTTGTTAAATTATGGATACCAAGGTATGGTTTCGGCTATTGATGCTTTGGTTGATAGACATGATGTGATAGTGTATGATGCTGAAAGTCATGCGTGCATTGTAGATGGTGTTCGCCTTCACATGGGCAAGCGTTTTATGTATAAGCATAACGATATTGACAGTCTAGAACTGCAATTGCAGCGCGCTGAAAAGCTTGTGGCAGAAACAGGTGGAGCCATTTTGGTAATTACTGAAGGTGTTTTTGGCATGACAGGTGCTCAAGGTAAATTGAAAGAGATTGTTGGCTTAAAAGCAAAATATAAGTTCAGATTATTCGTTGATGATGCGCATGGTTTTGGCACTATGGGTAAAACAGGAGCAGGAACAGGTGAGGAGCAAGGCTGTCAGGATGAGATTGATATTTATTTTGGAACTTTTGCTAAAAGTATGGCTTTAATAGGTGGTTTTATTGCTGCTGATAAAGAAGTATGTAAGTTCTTAAGATATAATCTACGTTCTCAAATTTATGCTAAATCGGTCCCAATGCCTATAGTTATTGGTGCATTGAAGAGATTGGATTTGATTAGAAAACATCCTGAATTGCGTGAAAACCTTTGGAAAATTGTGAATGCGCTTCAAACAGGATTGCGTGAAAAAGGATTTGATTTGGGTAAAACCAATTCGCCTGTTAGTCCTGTAATTATGCATGGTTCGGTGCCAGAGGCAACGGCTGTTGTGCATGATTTAAGAGAAAACTATAAGATTTTCTGCTCTGTTGTGGTGTATCCGGTTATTCCAAAGGGAATGATTTTGTTAAGGTTAATTCCAACAGCTGTGCATACGCTTGAAAACGTGGAAGAAACGATTATTGCATTCTCGGAAATTAGAGAGAAATTGAAAGCAGGAACTTATGCCAATTTGCAGAATATTGTAGCTATGGCAGAGACCGTTTAAAATATTAACATAAAAATAAAAAACACAATTATACATTTGAAGTATGAAAAAAATAATATTTGCCTTACTAGCACTCATTTTTATTAGTCAATCATCTTTTAAGCAAGGAGAAGAAATAAAATGGTTAGGATTTAACGAGGGTTATGAAATAGCCAAGAAGAAAAATAAAATCATGATCATTGATGTCTATACCGATTGGTGTGGATGGTGCAAACGGATGGATAGAGATGCTTATGCAAAAGAAGAAATTTCTAAAATTGTAAACAAAGATTATGTACCAGTAAAATTTAACCCAGAGATTGAAGGTGTTAAGTATTTATATAATGGTAAAACTTACAGTGGACAGCAATTAGCGGGTGTACTAAGTAATTTCCAAATTAATGGTTACCCTACAACCATTTTTGCTTATCCTAAAAAGAACATAACTGAAATAGTGGTTGGCTATAAAAATGCAGAGCAATTAAAGCCAATCTTGGAAGACATCAAAACACGTCTTAAAAAGTAAAATCCTTTTTTTTATTCTCGAAAAAAGTCAATACAGAATTACGTAAGATTACTAAAAACAAAAGTATGATTAAGTAATTCTGTCTTGTTGAATAGCGGTCCTCCAAACCCACCAAACCACCAGTAATAATAGCATTGCTTATTATTGCCACACCTAATAGAATAATAATTGTAACATATTTTCTTATAAAGTAAATAAGCCCCAAAGCTGCAACAAACAATAATAAAACATACACTTTTGACATCCCTTTAAATGGAAGATTTATTGCATTTTTATTTTGTAAAGATGAGTTGTAGTGCTTCATTTCATTTGGATAGTATTTAGCAATGGCATTATACGGCCCCCAACCACCTTCTGGAAAAGCATAAATTGAACTACCTATTTCATTTCTTGAGAATGACTTTGTTGCATCTATGAATATGGATTTGACATATAGCCATGCATATTTAGGAGTAAAAAGAATGTCATGAATGATAGTTTTATATTCATTGTGAGGGGAGCTCCATGCACCTGTTTTTTGAAATGCACTTGAAGGATGAAAAAGGAAATTGCCACTATAGTTATCTATAGCTAAGCTGTCTTTATATTTACAAATTTCATAGTTTTTATGTGTGCACTCTGCGTCTAAATAGGATTTCAAAACGCCATTTTCAACCAATTTACCCATTAGGAAAATATGAGAAACTTTACTGAAACCATCAGCACCTAAGGCTTTCTTCTCTAAACTAAATAAACCTATATTACCTATAACGCCTATAAATAAAACTATATTCGCAGTGGTTGAAATGCTTTTGATAAAGCCAAAAGAGATTAGTCGAAAGACCAAAAGAATACACATAGCCAAACAGTGAAAGAGCATAAATGAAAAATGCATTTGAAGGCTCAATAGATAAAATGCCAACCATGCAAGCCATGACTTTGTAAAAGGTCTTTTGTGCTGAATAATGATGGCTAATAGTAAAATGGAAATGGCCGAAAATACATCAGGCATAATGTAACAAACATCCCAAGCCAATGCTGTGAAAAGACTTAGAAGTGAAATCAAAACGACATACATATTATCTGTATATTGTTTCAAATTTTGCTTTACAAATGCATAGCAGGTAAGGTTAAAAAGAATGGCTTGCACTATGATAGTATACCACAAGGAAATGCGAAGACTTGTAATACCCACAAACCATCCATACACAAAGGATCGATCTTCAGTAAAGCTGAATTCGTTTCCGCAATTGATATACAATTCTGAATCGGTGAAGACCAATACATAATGGTTGTAGATAGCTGGCCAAAGGGTAATGACTATTCCCAAAAAGACTGAAAGCAATGATTTATACAGAGGCTTCATCAGATGTTTTTGGCTTGGACAAACTTTTTAAATAGGTTAATACCATTCGTATTTGACCATAGCTAATGGCATCACCCAAAATTTGTTTGATAGGCGAAAACTTATCAAAGCCCACTTTTTCAGCGGCAAGTTTTATTTTTGTAATTTGTTCTTCACTCACAAAATCATGAATCGAAAGCTCTCCTTTGCCAATATAATCTGACAAATGCCCTTCGATGGTGCTATTAACCAAACCTCTTTGTTTAGCAATCTCTTCAATGCTTTTTCCTTCTTTGTAAAGTTTGAAAGTTTCTGTTTTGCTTTCACCTTTTTCTTCTTTGTGCTTGGGTATTTCGATGGGTGATGAAGTCTTTTCAATTTCAGGGACATCAAATGTCATTTCGCCAAAACTGGCTTTTTGCACCTGTCTTAGTTTCTTCCAAAAGATAGACTCCAAATCATTTACTTCCATGCTGTAGGCTTTAACTTTTGTTTTACCTTTCAGCACTGATTGTAATGTGTTTATAGATGCTATTATTTCATCATGCAAAACTCTTGCAAAATACTCTTTGGCTTTGCTAACCCTATCGTGCAAAAGCGTTTCATCAATCACTTCCTTTTCTAATATTTGTTGTAATTGCTTGCAAAACTTGTCGGCCACTTGCTGCTGTGCAATGGCCTTCTCTATCATGTATTGTGCCGTACTTTCAAACAATTCTTTTTCGGGTAGTTTTTTCTCTAGTGTAGTGTTCTTAAAATTTTCTAAGGCTACAATTAACTTTCTCCAATCAAAAGTTTTAAGCATAATTTGTGCAGTGAATTTAGGCTTCTCTTTTTGTAATACTTCTTCAATTTCGTGAATACTATTTTCACGTGTGGCAAATGAAATAATACGTTCATCACTTTGAATACTTTCAGGGTGAATTTTAGATAAAAGTAAAACTCCATCAATTGTGCGACAGCGACTAAGTGCAACATATACCTGACCTGCGGCAAATGAATACCCAGCATCAATGATGGCTTTATCAAAGGTTAATCCTTGGCTTTTATGAATGGTAATGGCCCAAGCCAATCTGATTGGGTATTGGGTAAAACTACCTAATTCCTCTTCCTCAACTTTATTGGTGTCTTTATTGAAATTGTATCTAATATTGCTCCATTTCTCTTTGGATATAGTAAGCTCATCGTGGCTTTCGGCCAATGAAACAACAATCTCGTTTGGACTTAAACTTTTAACAGTGGCTAACTTTCCATTAAAGTATTTTCTTTCTCCACTAATATCGTTTTTAATAAACATGATTTGAGCGCCAATCTTCAAATCTAGGTTCATCTCAGTTGGCAAGGCTTTGTCTGAAAATTCACCTTTTATTTCACCCGGAAAGCTAATTAATTCTCCATCCAACTTAGCCAATTCTTGTCCATTTATTTGGTCTGCCGTACGGTTATGAGTAGTAAGTGTAATTACATTGTCCGAAAGGTCCATGGCATCGCGGTTGTACCTTTCGTTTAGTATCTCAAAATCGTAATCATCCAAATTGTTGTTACGAATATTGTTAAGCAATTGAATGAATTGTTTTTCATTCTGCCTATACATTTTCTTCAGTTCAATAAACAGGGGAGGGTTGTTTTCAATTACCTTGGCACTAAAGAAAAAAGGACTACTATAATCGTTTTTCATCAAAGCCCATTCTTCATCACCCACTACAGGAGGCAACTGAAACAAATCTCCTATAAACAAAACCTGCACTCCCCCAAATGCATCTCTGCTGTTGCGTCTAAAATACCTAAGCAAATCATCTATGGCATCAAGCATATCCGCCCTTAGCATACTCACTTCATCTATAATGAGTAGTTCTAATTCATTTAGTAATTCAATCTTTTCACGGTTA
>Ga0214921_10002413_pt1 | contig 30408 bp, 33 predicted proteins | sample LL1505_MetaG_FD_177992 | JGI IMG/M metagenome (GOLD analysis project Ga0214921, IMG submission 177992) | Freshwater microbial communities from Lake Lanier, Atlanta, Georgia, United States - LL-1505 | ecosystem: Environmental > Aquatic > Freshwater > Lake | place: USA: Georgia | collected...
GAGGGGGAGGGGTCCTTCTCTTATAGGCGTAGGCACCTGCAACTCTGGCCGATTTTCGTTCTCCGGAGGACTATTAAAAAAAGAATCATTGGATTTATTCATATACATTCTATTTATACTTTTTTATTTTTACACCATTGAAGATTTAAAATGGGACAAATAATTAGTTTATATTTTTTTATTATATGAATGACGCATAAACGTGAAGAATATAATATATCTGCTATTAAATATTATTTGAAAAAGGTTATGATAACAATCAACCAGACAAAGAAAATTAGAAATTTATAAAGTATAATTTACACATATTTAATATCATGATGTCTAGATTCATATACATTTATATCTAGTTTTTTCAAATTATATTTTATAATATAACTATCCCATAAATTATGTAAATTATAAAAGTCATAGTCATCCATAATTAATATGGTTCCTTGTTTAGATAATCTATATGAATTTATAATATCGCTATTCGCAACTTCTGTTGAATGCCCACCATCTATATGTATTAAATCATAAATATCATTAACATTTTGCAATGTTTTTGTGCTATCTCCAATTATTATATTTATTCTATCACCAAATGTTTCTTTTAATTTTTCATAACAAGGCATTGTATATTTATGCTCTCCTAAATCAAAGCAATATATACAAATATTTTCATTAGTTAAAAGCATTAACAATGTAGAGAACCCAGAATTAAATCCAATTTCCATTACATTTTTTATATTTTTATTTAATAACACATTACTTATATTTTTTGATTTATTTAAAAATGTATCTGTATAATTAGTTGTATGATGTGACATAAAGATATTTCCTTCTAATAATTCTCCAGAATTTTGAATAATTGGTAATAAATTTATATCAATATATGCTTTTGCTTTATTTATGTTATTATTTATAGTAAAATCTTTTATATTATTCAAAAAATTAGTCATTTTTTCTATTTTATGTTTATAACTTCCTGGTCCTCCTGGAAAATGATGTATGACTTTATCACTATAAATATTATTATCGCAATTTACAACAAATGTTTTTAATATTTTATTGTTATATAAATTGTATTTGAAAGCATTATATACAATGTAGGGTTGGTCGAAGGTCGAAAAATCATGACTTCTATTAATAATATCTTCATTTATTTTTTCAAATAAAAATTTTATTTGTTCACAATTATTAAACAATAATATTCCACTTGTAAATGCAGTTTTATCACTAAAATTGTTAATTTCATTTCCAAATAACGTTTTACCCCAAAAGTCTAGATCACTACCTATTTCTCCTTCTTCTAATACGTATAAAATGTCTTCTTTACATACATCAAAAACCTTATTTATATCATCCTTTACTAAAATATCGGTATCTAAATAAAGTATTTTATTATAATTTTTTATAGAATGTAAATTAAATAATTCTAATCTCGCTTTACATGCTTTATCAATATTATCATATGTATCATTTATTTCAAATTTAATTTTTTCAATATTAAATAGATGACTTTGTTTAATCATGTTCATAAATATTGTAGATGTATAAACTAATATATTAGTATTTTCATCTAAATTGCCATAGATAAATATACTTTCTAAAAGAAGGAAAAACATATCAACATATTTTTCTTGGTTAAATATACAACAAAAAATACAATTCATTATATATTATTTGGATTATTATTTATAAATATAAACTAATTATTTGTCCTATTTTAAATCTTCAAGGGTGTAAATCGTCATACACCACCTTATTTGGCAATCGCTGTGGTATTGTAATACATATGGAACCGATTGTCAAACGACTTTTTAAACTTTTTGGCGATATCTACAGGTTTAAAAACATTTCCAGACACTTCGTACTTTTCTTTCAATACCTTTAATTCACCCTCGATTTCTCGGACATGTGAAAACGAAAACTCGGCAAACATCGTTTTCTTAACGACTCTTCCACGAAGTATCTTTCCGGTGATAAACTCGTCCATGATACATATAAACCCCGAGGATAAACCAATGTAGGGTTTTACCTGCGGGACGGTGGTCTTTGCCTCTTTCTTTGACTTTTTGCGGTAATAGAATCGGGCACTTATCTTTATTTTTTTCAGGATTTCTTCCCGGGGTCCATTAAAGCTTGCGACTTCGTCCTCGACTTCGGCGCGGTGTTCCAGGAGCCATTCCTCAAGCAGGCGATTAAAAACTTTGAAATGCGTAGTGTGAAACTTTTCAGAAAAATCGTATAATTTTTTTGAAAATCCCGGAGAAAATGCGTGCTTGATGTTCTTGACCTCGATGCGTGCCTCATGAATGAGGCGTTTCTGATGTTGAATATGTGCTGAAATGCGAACCATTCTGTCTTCTTTATTATACGGTGTTGTTATTCATAACAAAGAATAAAAGGAAATCAATTTTACATCGAAGCCGTTTAGAATAAAATATGACTCTATAATATATGGTTCTCATCGTAGGAAAGGTTTATGCGAACCGGTGCGGACACTGTAAGACATTGGAACCCGTATGGGACAAGCTGACTTCTTATGTAAATAACGGCCATACCCGATTTGTAAGTTTTGAAGAGGCCGAGAGTGACAAACGGACCCGATTCGAAAATATCAATGGCATAAAACTCTCAGTCGATGGATATCCCACCATTTTTAAGGTTTCTGGCCGTAACGTCGATTATTATTCGGGACAGAGAACACTGGAAGACATGATGAAATGGATTTCCAACCATTCGTCCAGGTCACCGTCTGCCATACGCGTTACAACCACCCAACAAATCCCATTGTCGATTGCGAATAAACCGACAATGAAAAGAAACAAAAAGAGGAGACGGGCGAAGCGGTCCGCGAAGCGTCCCCGGAAGACCGGGCGTTCAACCCTTCGACGGACATCCCGCAAATAATTGGAATTGGAATTGGAAACGCTTTCTACAGGAGTCGAACCTGTGACCTTCCGGTTAACAGCCGGATGCTCTAACCAAACTGAGCTAAGAAAGCACGATGACGCCTTTGTCTTTATGTAATTCTCTTTTATAAATATATATTTACATGCGTAAATTAGTGGTCTCTATTTTCATCCTTCTTTTTTTTGACTTTATATACATTCGGATTGTATCTTCACACTTTACCTCCCTCATTCATACCGTCCAAAAATCGCCATTGAAATTAAATGGGTTCGGAGCTGTAGGTGCCTACCTCTTTCTCATTCTCGGTCTCTACTATTTTATTATACGGACACGTCGTTCGGTTCTCGACGCGTTTCTTCTGGGATTTACCATATACGGTGTGTATGCGATGACGACACTGGCTCTGTTTCGGGAATGGCGGGTCGCTACGGCCTTCATGGATACTTTATGGGGTGGAACCCTTTATGCCATTACGACCTACCTCACGTATAAACTTACCTGAACTTTCGCTGGTATCCATGGACAGAGTGAGGCTCGAACTCACGACCTTTGGCTCATAAGACCAATGCTCTAACCAACTGAGCTATATGTCCTCTAACCACTATATCGCGGGTTTTTTATATTGTTTTACATTGATAAATCTTCAAAGGTGTAAACATAATTAATGTTTCCACGCATGGACGAGGTGTGATATAATATGTTCTACTATATTATATGCCGATTATTATTGATAAGTATACGGTACCAATTTTGAACGGGCCAGAATGTGGTGCGTTTTTAAAAAATAAATGTAGAAATCCAGCCATCCATAAAAACTATATCATTTTATTGGGAGACCAACATTCTGTGTCCGGATATAAAAGATGCGAGAAAGAGGACGCAGACTGTTTTGAATTACAAACGGAGTTTATACGTGTATTGAATGAGTTTTCAAAAACTACGCGAACCGATTTTTTTTTAGAAAAAGGACATACTCATTTAGACCGATTAGAAGACCCAATGGTTAATCTACAAAATCAGTATTTTAGATTAAAAGAAGAACCGGACTCCATCGTTCATTCTCAAAACTTGAGTCGAACCTTAAAACAATGGGGGGAGAAACCGGGGTCGAACATGATTGAAATGCGGCATATGTACGCATCCTGTTTTATACATAATTATAAAGATAATCACTGTAAATACAAAAATATATTATGGCATAGTGCAGATGCCAGAACCTGTCCGCGTGGAACAGGAAACCATTTTTATTGTCTTTCAAAAATATGCGACAATACGTTAAGTTACTCTCTGAAAAATATGGATGAATATTCCCACGATAGCTTAGATGAACTCGAAGATAATATCGGTGGTGAACATTCTATAAAGTTGGTAGATGGACTAACCTATATTAAGTTACTTCTCACGGATAGCAAGAAGTTTATCGACAAAATTATGGAAACGCGATTATTTCAAAAACAGTATGATAAACTGAATCGAGAGTCTAGAAAATTATTCACTCCAACCTCTTTTGTAAAATTGTTGAATCATTATAAATCGTGGAACGGAAAATCTATATCAAAGCAATATGAAAATACGATTAAGATGTTCGACGAATTAATCGCGTATTATTCAACTAAAAATAAGAAATTAAAGAACCATATTTTATTGCGATTGAATAATAAAAAATTATTCCCAGATATTCGCGAGGAGATTGAAGGGTGTATCACTATGGCGACGGTGTTAAGCGGGGTTATTTTAGATATGTATTTTATTTTAAGAATAAATAAACAAGACCGTGGGAACGAAGCCCATGCGAAACTCGTAGTCGGATATTTTGGAACAAACCATCTTCACAGTATAAAATATTATTTTACGCATATTGTAAACACTCATGAATTACAAGAAGAAGTGGGTAAAGATGCAGATGGAAATCGAAGGCTACATATTTTAAAGGATATCGATATCAATGCATATTTGGGTCATCGTATGGATGAGGATGATGGTGTTAGACCCCAGTCGAAATCCAAATCGAAATCTGCGTTTGGGACCCCGTCGAAATCTAAATCCATCTTTGGAACCCTGTCGAAATCGAACTCTACGTCTAAAAAAAGGGAGGTATTCAATCAAACGCGTAAAAAATATTCGAGAACCTCGCCTTTGATTTCCCGACGGCTATTCGAGTCGAACTCACACCGTTGATACGTCTCCAGCAAAAAAGGATTTGCATTTATTATCTTTCATTATTAAATTACAGAAAACAATCTTGGCTATGAATCGAATCGATTTGAACTTATACTTTTATGTTATCTATCTAAAAGATTATCTAGTTCTCGAATCGCGGTCATCCATTCTTTTTCTTCCACTGATATTTCGGGCGGCAATTCTTTTACATGGCGATCGACCAGTATGCAACGGACACAATCTATGACTATCTCTGTTTTTTGGGGCGAGGCACAGGTGGAAGGGCGCAGAACCAGCTCGCGACATGGAGAACCGCATTCTGCATAGTGGTGTGGACTGCACCGTTTGCACCAGTTTTCGTCGTCGTCGTCATGGGTATCGATGGATTCTAGGTCTTCGTCGTCGTCTTCGTCCTGGGTCTCGTCGTCCTGGGTCTCGTCGTCCTGGGTCTCGTCGTCTTGGGTCTCGTCGTCTTGGGTCTCGTCGTCCTCGTCCCTGTTTAAACTTTCTACAATATTTTCAATTTGATTCGATACCTCTTCATATACCTCTTGTAGTTCCCCGTATCCGTATGCGTCATAGAGAATGTAACGGATTAAATCTTCCGTCGCGATATCGCTCGACAATACTTGAGAAACCACTTCTTCTATTGGCATGGTAACTACGTCGGGTAAGTCACTTGCCGTATGAATGGTTTCTAAGAATTGGTCGTCGACGTCGTCGTCGTCGTCGTACTCGGACTCACCGTCGGGATACTCTTCTTCTGCCATGGCTGTGCGACAGCAGGGGCAGTTGAAACCATTGCGAGATACATTTGTCATAATACAACTTGCGTGAAACTGGTGACCGCATTCCGTTGTAATATTGTTTCTCTCGCCAATGACATCCATGCAGATAGGGCATTCGGTCATCTTCGATTCAAAATATGCGTGCGTGTGTAATTGTTCGTTTCAGTCGTTGGACTTACATAATGTCTTCCACCATATTTAAAAAAAGCGTTTCAATTTTACGGATTCAAGAGAACATAACCCATTATTATATTCCCTCATATAATAATGTGCGAACAATCTATAATGAGCGTATCTACGGTGGTGGTCGGTGCAGGCATCGGCGGTCTATACGTCGCATACCAACTCTTGAAATCCCATCATGGTTCAGTCATTGTTCTCGAAAAAGGGGAAGAGGTCGGCGGAAGAGTATTCACTTATAAAGATGCCTCCATGCGAGTCGAAGCGGGTGCAGGCAGGTTTAGCAAAGACCACACCCTTTTCATACAGTTATTGAAAGAGTTCGACCTCTCCTCTCTCGTCGTTCAGAATGGGTTCATGTCGGGACACTATCACACGGGTCCATCGGGAAGCGTATGTTTTATTCCACAGTCCCAGGTCGATGCGGTGAAACGTCGGCTGATTTCGTTCCGTAAAAAGAGGTCTGATGCCTATCTGCGGTCGGTCTCCCTCATCGAGTTTGCACGGTCGGTTCTCTCGAAGGAAGACGCCCAATTCCTCCTGGATTCTTTCGGGTATTATTCCGAACTCGTTCTCATGAATGCATACGACTGCATCCGTTTAATGGGAGAACTGGATTCACGGCACTATTCCTTGCGAGGCGGTCTCTCACTCGTCATTCGAGAACTGTCCCAGAGAATACGTCGTCTCGGTGGCAAAATCTCTGTCAAAAAGGAGGTCCGCGAAATACACGACACGGCAGACGGATTCTCTATACGATGTAGAGACGGCACCGCGTATTCAGGTGAAAACCTCGTGTGTGCCCTCTCGAAAGATGCATTGGACCACCTCCCGTTTTTTAAACGGGTCGCCACCCGCCTTACCCGCGGAATCGTGTGCGCGCCCCTCTGTCGCATCTATGCGAGATATCCGGTGCAACGGGGATACGGACCCTGGTTCAAAGGACTGAAAAAGTTTACGGTAAACAATGAACTCCGTATGGTTATACCGATTTCCGAAGAGAAAGGTATCATAATGATATCTTATTCGGACAACCGGTTCGCCGACTTCTGGAAGAGGTTGGAGAATACATCCGGTGAAAAAGGGGTAAACCGTATGGTTCAAAAAAAAATAAAAGAAGTTCTCGGCATCGATATTCCCGATGCAAAGGCGATACGTTCGTTCTATTGGTCTTCGGGGGTGGGATACTGGACGCCCGGGACCGACAGCGATGCCGTTGCGCGACAAATCATTCGCCCCTTTCCAGAGAAGAACGTTTTCGTATGCGGAGAGAACTTTTCGGCGAAATATCAGCAGTGGATGGAAGGGGCATTGGAAACAGGTTCTCGTGTGGTCGACCTCATACGTCGCAGGTAGGGAGGGACATTCGATACATGTCGTCTGACAACTGCCCCTGCCATCATTATGGATAGTTAGCTCAGGCGACCTATTTTTACACCTTTTATCATTTCAAATGCGGATGATTCATCGTTCGTTTATAATACCAATAACATTTATATATATATATATAATGGACAATCTTAATTTAGATAATATAAATCCTATTGAATGTTTTGTAACACCGTTGGCTCCCTATTTTATATGTAATCATTTTATTTCAACTGAGATACATGAATGGGTGAATAAATATGTAGAAATGGAATTGGATTTAAAAGCCAATGATTTGATTAAAAATAAAAATTATAATGATATTAAAAACTTTGAAATAATTCAAGTTCAAGTCGACTTATTTCATTTTTTTTATAATGAAATATTACCAATTATAATTAAGAATAATATAAAAGTGGTAATAATAACATCTCAATGGCATTTGCCACAACTTCAAAGAAACCAGATAACAGATGACGTATTGAATCACAATAATATTATTTTATGGATATCTCAAAATCCAATATATACAAATAATGAAAAATATATGGCATTTCCATATGGAATATCTCATATATATATAAATGAATATGTAAGTTTTATAAGGTTAAATGATGTTAATACTGATAAAAATATAAAGTTATTAAACCAATATGCTTGTCCGCATACCCATTTGCCCGATAACCATATAAGAAAAGTGTTTGATATATTTGGGAAAAATAGTGGTGATAAGAAATATATAAATTACACCGAGTTTTTAACACACATATTAAACTCTGAATTTGTAATTTCAACATCAGGCGACAGAGACGATTGTTATAGACATTATGAATGTATTGGGTTAAACGCAATTCCTGTATCAAATATTAATGATGGTTATAAAGAGATTTTTGGAGACAATATGGTATATTCAAATGCCGAAGAAATGGTAAATATGATTCACACAAATAATGTTAATTATAATTATAAAAAACCGAATAGAGATATGCTAACCATTTCTTATTGGGTTTGTAAAATAAATCAACAAATACAATTATTAAATGAAAATATAATCGGTGTTTGAAATGAGAAAAGGTAGATATTTTATACGTGTTATATATGACGGACACCCTCTATTATACTATACGTTACCGAGACCCATTCGAGCTATTGGATGTAAAACTCAATATAGAACTGGAGAACGCGGAAGACGCACGCGAATTGAGGAAATATGCACGGGGCAAAACGATTACGTACATGTCCTTTGACGACAGCAATGGTGCCTTTTCTATTATGGATACTCTCTTGAGAGATATCGACGACGAACGATTTTTAGGAGGAATCCCCAACGAGTATCTAAAAGGACAAGTGGTCGACCCAAACAACAACCTTTTGATATTGTTTTCTCTATCCGCCGATTTTGAAGTGCAGATTGAAGGGGTTCTCACCTATCATCAAATCACGAAACGGGGGAAGAACTCGGTTAAGATACCCGCAGTCGCCATCATCGATTTACACAAAGACCGGCGGTTGCACGTATCGGGTGCGACCCTTATCCATTGGTTCTATCGAAAAATCAAGGATGCCGGCGGATATTCCATCGAAATCGATGCCGTCGGAACATCTATGAAATTCTGGCGTGAAAAAATGGGGTTCTCTTATAGAAAATTGAATCCACGCGGAAAACGGGCGACCATTATCCTCGAAATCGACCGCAAACGGCAAACCATGAAGTCGCGCGAGGACATCGACCGACTGTATTATCATATACCGAGTGCACCGATGAGGCGTGTTCGGTCGGATGCGTCTGTCGTCACGGATGATTCTCCCGATGAAGATTCGCCGCTCATGTTATCATTACAGGATATCGACGAAATACGTAATCCACGGTCCGTTTCGCCCGTGTCTTTTCTACGAAGGACTCGTTCCGCAGGAACCCCTGAAAAACGCGCTGCTAAAAAAACATCGAAACGGAGAAGGTCACACAGCAAATAATTGAATGGCGGATGAGTTGTCGCATGGTGGTTTATAGATAGAGAATGATATTTCTTATCACTTCTATCGGGAGCCCCCGTTTTTTCATCCGTTCTAAACAGGTGACTTTGAGGTTTACGAATTGGATGGCTCCCATTCTTTCTATCACTTGAGAAAGCAAGAGTGTGGGGACCCAATTCCTCGTAATAAAGCAGCACACACAGAAATGTTTGTTGGATAACACGATAGAATCGTCTATGGCGCGTAACTCGTTTAGTAGGCCGCAGGGAATACACGGGATGGTTCTCAAATAGGGGGTTCCGTTTTCTAAGAGGATGGTCGGAGGTTCGAAAGGATATCTGGGATGAATGACAAACTCGGCATATTTCGGGATGTTTTCTCGCTTTGGATTGAAAACCAGAATGCTGATATGGCTCTCTCCTTTTTTAAACTCGTAATTATGGTAATCCTCTTCCAGCGTCCGGAACTCTTTGAATAATCGGGTCCTGTACATGGAGGTTTTATCGTATATGGTTGTCATGGTAGAATGAATGGGTAAGTTGAATGGATATGATTCGACGGAATCATATCAATTTTATAGGTCGTTTTTATAACACGGTGGCGGTAGACGGCGAATCCTCGCGTATCATGTTCTCGATGAATTGGTTCCGGCGTTCTCTCCAATAGGGGGTATCCGATTTCCCGTTATACGTGACTTGTCCCTCGTGAATACGATAATATAAAAGGACTTCGGTCAAATTGTATATTGCCCCATAACGTTTTAACAAGCGGACTTCCAACTCAAGGTCTTCTGCATTGATGGTGGTGGTATCCGTAGAATAGTTTCCAACCTCTAAAATGGCGGATTTTCGAAAACATATCGTCGGATGGTTCATAAACCAATGCGATTTCACCCTTTTGTAATTCTCCCATGTGAGAACCGTAGGGTGATTCGTGGACTGTCCTGCTCCCCTTTCGCTGAAAAACTGGATGTTCGTTCCGCAACAGGGTGCTTTGGGATACCGGTTCATAAACTCGAGCTGTTTTTGAATACGGTCAGAAAACATGACATCGTCGGAATCCATTCGACAAACATATTCATAGCTACACAATAAGACTCCATTATGCAAAGACTGTGCGACTCCTACGTTCTGTTCTTGCCTGTGGCATACGACTCTACAGAACCGCGTGGTTTTTTCGAATCGGGTCAATTGGGCTTCCAACAGTTTTGTGTTTAAATCGTCGGACCCGTCGTTTATCCAAACGATTTCCATTCCAAAATGACCGGTCTGCGCTTTGATGGAATCTAAACACTCTTTTATATATACGGTTTTCGTATTATAACTTGGGATTAATACAGATACCCATTCGACGGGTTCTCGATATTCGTGGGGCAATTCGATAGAGTTCATTACCTCGTAGTTCTCTTTGGTAGACCCCCATTCTTGATAGGCATAGACTTTCTCGTGACCGCGGTATTTTTGCCCCGAATAATGGAGCGGTAAAAAATAGTGGCTCGGGAATACTCTGAACTCGGGATACAGATTCGTATGTAACAGCCGAGTTAATAGTCCGGGACCGACATTGTACCACGCGCGCTTGCCCGTGGCTCTGTACGATACGGGGTTCTGTTTTATCCAGTCGATTGCCGCCCTGCATAAGGGGTGCTGTGGTGGGAAACCCATGGTTCCTGTTGCGACTAGCCCCTGCCGAACGTGTTCGTTTTCGTATCCGGCAAACGCCGGGGGATTCATCAGCGTCTCGTCGAGGGGTTCGATACAGATGGAATCGGCATCTATAAATACACCGCCGTATCTCCAGAGCAGTTCCCATCGAAGGATGTCCGCCTTCCCGTTGATTTCTTCGATGTCGTCGATTTTCTCCTGGCATTCGAAGCGGAGCTTGCGTTTTGCGAAAGCTTCTTCGTTCCATAGCATATATTCGAACCCGGGGTTTTTGCTGGACCACGTCTCCATAAACTTGGAGGGGCGCGGTTTTGGACCTATCCAGATTTGATGAATCGTATAGGGTATCTTCGACATGACGGTTAATACTATAATTCAACGTATGTTTAAATGCCTTCGCCTTCTTTGAATTATCTTTGTTTGTTTGTTTGAATCTTGATGGGAAGGAAGGAAGAAAGGAAAAAAGGTGAGTACGATACATGTTCGTCATGGTAAAGATATAAAGATATTGGAAGATACGGATATATAATGATTAAACGGGCAATGATGCTGATGACGGTTCTCACCGCCGGTGGTCGTGGGGCATGTGCCGCGAAACAAAAGGTGTCGTTCATACAACGGGCCTCGTCGTCCATATCGCCCATCGGTATCCGTCAAAAGGAATACTGTCACCTCTTGTCGAATGTTGACGTTCCCGTCTTAGCGGGAATCGGTCCCGCCGGGTGTGGGAAGACGTTTTTTGCGTGTAATTATGCGATTCGGGCACTGTCTGCCGGGGAGGTCGACCGCATCGTCATCACTCGCCCGGTCGTCGCCGTCGATGAAGACCTCGGGTTTTTGCCGGGGTCCATCTCTCAAAAGATGGACCCGTGGATACGTCCCATTCTCGACTCCTTCGGCGAGTTTTACAGCCAGACGAGCATTCAACGAATGATGAACGACCGGACGATTGAAATCGCGCCCTTGGCGTATATGCGCGGGAGAACCTTCAAAAACGCCTTTGTCATTGCCGACGAAATGCAGAACTCGACGCCGAATCAAATGTTGATGATGCTGACCCGAATCGGGGAAGGTTCGAAACTGGTGATTACCGGGGATTTAATGCAGTCGGACATTCGCGAGGGGAAAAACGGATTGGGCGATTTTTATAGCCGGTATCAAGCGTCAGGGGGATATATGCCGGATATACGGTGTGTGGAGTTTGACGTGGCGGACGTCCAGCGGAGTTCCGTGGTGGCGTCTATATTGGAGATGTATTCAAAATAATTTATACATTATTATATAATGCCATTAAGTTTCACAGGTGCATCTACTTATATTTCACGCTCGATTGCAACCAACGCATTTGGAACAGTTATCGTGTATGGCATATCTACGGATTCATTAATTTCTTTAAACTCAGGAGTCAGTTTTTCACAACTTGATGGTGCCAATGTTCGAAGTGGTACTTTAGCACGCAGTACAACTATATCCACAGATGGTAGAGTCATCGCTAAAATACTAAACAATGATAACGGAGGTCAATATGGGTTGTCAATATTTATTTATAATGGTACCGGGTATACTAGATACGACAAATATCGAACTACTGCTGGTGGCGCACAAATTTTGCCAGATTCAGTATGCATTTCAGGGGATGGTTTGACTGGGTGGGTATGGTATCTTATTAGTGGTAGTCGTTATTTATATAAGTTTTCAGTGAATCCAGATACCTCCTCCATAACTTACAATGATAATACAACTTTTGTGCAAGCGTTTTCTGCAGTTACCCGTGTAGCAACAACCTATACAGGTAATAGCTTGTATTATATAGCAAGCAATTTCGCATATAAATATAGTAATGGTTATTTATCAGGACCACTAACAGGTGATGCGGTTTGTGTGCATGTAACCTTGGATAATAGATATGTTATATTTGGATTAAATATGAGTCCAATTAAGCTGTATTTATCGAGTGATTATGGTGAATCTTTTTCACTGAAAACAACTGACGTAACAATGTCTGCAAACACCTTAATAGATATATTTATTTCAATTGATGGTAACAAAATATATATACTAACATGGGATTATTTCTATGAAGTAGACCCATACACATATCGTTATACGTCTAGGACTTTTAGAACTACGACTAATTCAGCTACAACAAGATTTCTAGATTTTAGTGTATCCATGAATGGATTGCATGCGATTTGTGCTGGTACGACAGGATATATGATTACAACCAAATCGACTATCGCAACAAACTTTACTATGGGAATAAATAAATTAGATTTAACCCACTATTTTGTAAAATCTCCTACAACTCCAAACGATTCAACTATTGATACCAATTATTATGTGAATGGACAAAATCTTTCACAGTATTTACAATATATGGATGCTTCGTATAATCCTGTGATGGTTCCTTATAGACGTAATAATACCAGCATTTGTAAATATTTTCTAACATATTAGATATGCCTCCCATTCTTTCCTATTGTAACAGGCGACGCTAATGTTCGTGAGAACAAATTATCATAAAATTGATTCGCTTTTTTAAAAGGAAATCAATTGTATTCGCTTAAAAAGCACAGTTACGAAAATGAACTCGAACAGACAATTCTCGAATACTCGCAATGGAAACTCCTATAGGAATGATAGGAACGGTGGCGGCGGGTCTGGGGGTGAAAAAAAGTATTGCAGCGTATGCCATAAAAAAGGGTTATCTGAGTCCGTATATACCAGTCATTACACGAAGACTCAGCCCGGCGACAAAGGCATTGTAGTCTGTCCTACCATTCTCGCGGCGAAATGCAATTATTGCGGCGAGAACGGACACTGGGCGAACATTAACTACTGCGCGGCAATGAAGTATGACGAAAAAATAAGGGCGAAATCGCACAATAAAACCCCGCCGAAACCGCCTTCACCGACTTCGACGCGTCCCGTTTCGAATGTGTACGGGGTCTTGAACGCAGACTCGGACGACGAGGATGACGCTCGACCCCAGAACGTTTCAAGGGAGGTGCCAAAGGTGGTCTCGAAGGTGGTGCCTGCTCCTCTCCCGAAACCGGGGGTGGCGTGGGCGCAAATGGCGAAAAAAGCGCCTGTGGTTTCCATTCCCGCTCCGGCTCCTTCCAACATGGTGAGTTTAAAACCCAAGGTAAGTGCGTCCGCCGAAGGAGATGACCCCACGAAGGTAAGTGAACCGGGAGAATCCGCGGCAACTCCCGCAAAGATGCCACTGGGAGTCATTGCGACCTCGAGATGGGCTGTTGCAGAATCCTCGGATGAGGGCGAGGACGAGGACGAAGGCGAATACTACGAAGACCCGGACTATTACAGCGAAGAAATGGAGAACAACTACCCCGACACGGCCTCTGACGAACCGGATGACCCATGGAAATACTTTAAATGAATGATGTTGAATGATTTTACGACTTCGATAGAATAAAAAATAATTTGAAGATTTACATTTCACATTCTTTTTGCGATGGACTTAGTACTAGATAGATACTAGATAGTTTTAGTAGGTCGTTTTTTTTGTTCTCATGCATTGTCACACAGATGATGGCTTGCAGTGATTCGTTCCCTTGTGTTTCTCGTGTCGAATCCGGTTTCTATATCCATGGGTATGTTCGGTGTGTCGTAGTTCAATATGAGGTTAAACCTCATTTCGTGATAGAGGGCGACGAATAACAGTAAGACTATAAATATTAGGATTTCGGTTAAAAACATTCCGATAATGATTCTGTATTTTACGATTTCTGCTTCGACTTTGGATTCTATTCCTGGTTCTCCTATGACGCTGTTTATCTCGCTTTGATGGTGGATCGCAATGAATGCGAGGATTTCAATGGCGACAAACATGGCGGTCAGAATGATTCCGAAGTTCATGGTGCATAGATTCATGGTGGTTATTGATGTGGTTCTCTATTCTTTTATTTAGACAGAATCAATTTTATATATTTGTGTTTGTTATCTCACTTGTTCTATGTCTAGTTTTAATTCGAAAATGTCTTCTTCGACATAAGACAGACGTGTTTGGAGGTTGGCTTCCATATCTTTTTTAGAACAAGACAAAGACAGAACCGCTTCGTTCAGCGAGCGTATCTCTTTCTGTTGGTCCAATATACATAGCCGCAGGAGTCGGCTTTCTTCTTTTTGCTGGTCGATACAGCTGGTCTGTTTTTTGAGCTGGTCCTTTAAGTCATACACCAGTGCTTTAAGAACGAGGGTTTCCATGCCGATAGAATGTACGTTTTCTTCTACGGTGATATTTTGTTGTGAGGTCATTCTTGAGAACAGTTACACGTTATCTGTTAAACCAAAGGATATCAATTTTATCGGGCTGTCTATATAATTTGTTTATCTAATATATTAGAATGCGATTGAAAATGGTGTGGGTTGGTATATTATTATTCATCATTTTCAGTATTTTGTTGAGTGGTTATTTAGTGAAAGCTCAAAGAGAGCCGTTTTCCGCGGATAATGTAACTGTAGTTTCAGGGTATTGGAAAGTGAAAAATAAACACGGCAATGATAAGTATGACGAATGGTTTAAAAATACATTTCGAATAAATCAAAAATACGTCTTTTTTTGCGACAAATCCATGAATGAATATATTTCAAAACTTAGAAATGGTTATGAAACCGTATTTGTAGATTATCCGTTAGAACGGTTTTATAGTAAATCATTTGCGAAAGACGACTGGGTTCATCCTATAAATGTTCCTTCGAAAGAGATTGGTATGATATGGAACGAAAAGGTTCATTTGATAAAATTGGCAAAAGATATGGATAAAAACCCGACCGAATATTATATGTGGATAGATGCAGGGATAGCACCGTATCGAGAAAAAATGCCGCCACAAAAAAGATTAAATATAGATTCCACACGATTGCCTTCAAAAAAATTGTATTATTCTGGCGTAGATGAAGATTATCATCATTTTTCGGCAGGAGTGTTAATTCTACACAGAGACATTATTGATGAGTTTCACGATAAATATTACAGTACTTTACAGAGCTGTAATGAGGAATGGAAGTGCGGTTCGGAACAAGTTATATTTACAAAAATGCAAAATGTGTATCCTGAACTGTTTCATGAATAATCGAAGGGTTATGGAGAGAACCTGGTGAAAATATATGAGGAATATTTGTTGTCTTAGAGGACGGTTTATTCATCTACCCAATGGATATTTGTCGGGTTCTCCGATTGGAATCCCGTGTTGGGTCAGCATTGCTTCCAGATAGTCCAAGCGTCGTTGTATCCGGTCGCCCTGGCGGGTGGTCGGGAAGAAGACTTCGGGAGACTCCGTGTCGTCGTCGCCATTCAATTGACTGCGGAGACTCTCGATTTCACGCTCTTGCATGCCATGATGGAATAGCCCGTCGATGAGTCGGTGAATGACGGCGGCCTGGTTCTCCTGGACCTCTTCCAGTTGTTCGTATTTTCGAACACATTCGTTTTTATTTTTCATGACGTCGTCTTCGATGTTTGAAACACAATCTTCTAAATATCTGCCTTGGTTGGTCGTCGCCGAAACCCATTCCGTTTTACAGGCGTTGGTTTCCTTTTCATACCTCAATTTATCTAGCATAACGCCGAAATCGCTGGGGACTATGCCGGTTTCGCCATACAACATGTGTCTGTAACGTGCGTGGGTTTTGGGTTGATGGCTGGTGTCAAACAGTTCGTTCAATACGGCGTGCATGGTCCTTTGCAACCGGGATACGTCGTCCTGTATAGATTCCTCGGGCGGTGCCTGTTCCGTCAATTGTTGAATGCGTAAGGATTGTTCTCTTACCTGGCGTTGTAAATCGAAAACCATATCGCGGAGTTCTTGAGTGGTTTGAACGAGTGTTTCGATGGTTTCGATGGTATTCATTTTATTGATTGATGTCGAGACAGTTGATATAGATGTCCTTTTACAAAAAGGTTTCGATTTTATACCTTTTCACCTTTCAAACGCCGATTATATATGATAATTCTACCCTTCAGACAGAATTATTGATATATAAAGGCGATTTATCGGTAAAAAGTAACAGTTACCTAATAACATTAAAGATGCCGACCCGTTGAGGTCGGCATTTGAAATGTTAAAAGGTGTATGATTTGTATAATCGGTGTTTATATTTTAGCAAACAATATAAAGAAAACCTGACATATATATTATCCCCTTCAGGGGGGATTCCTGAAGGGGTAACAGATTGGCACAGAGGAAGCGCGTTGCAAGAAGACGAAGGTCGATGGGTCGAAACCATCATCGGTTGCCCTTATCGGGAGGGATTCCTGAAAGGGGTAACCGATTGGCGCAGAGGAAGCGCGTCGTTGTTTGCGAAGGTCGATGGATCGAAACCATCATCTGTTATAGCGGGTTGGCGCAGTCTGGAAGCGCGTCGGTCTCATAAGCCGAAGGTCGTAGGTTCGAATCCTATACCTGCTCTTTGGAAGGGTGTTGTGGCGGGCGTTGATACAGTAAGAGCACCAGTGGTTTAATGGTAAAATTTCCGCTTGCCATGCGGGAGCCCCGGGTTCGATTCCCGGCTGGTGCAAGGTTAGCCGTCAGGGTGTGTGGATAATGGGGGTGTCATATAATAGCGAGTTGGCGCAGCATGGAAGCGCGTCGGTCTCATAAGCCGAAGGTCAGAGGTTCAAATCCTTTACTTGCTCTTTTTCATAACATTCATGAATGTTATGAAATCATCTGTATTTAGGTATCTATTTAATTAAAAGAATTAAGGTATAGATACACATTTCAACCGCTTATTTTTAGTTTAAATTGTATATTACATATATCACAATGTATTATATATGAGTTTAGAAGAAATAGTTGATAATTCAAGAACTGACAAAAATACTGTACATTCATATTTACCTCTCTATCAGGAATTACTCATAAACAAAAAGGAAAGTGCTAAAAATGTATTAGAAGTAGGAATACAAAGGGGTGGAAGTATAAAATTATGGAACGACTTTTTTACAAATGCGAATGTTTATGGATTGGATATTATGAATATTGATGATGTTTGGGAAGGTATTAAAAATAATGAAAAAATTATATTATATACATCAACGAATGCATACGATAGAGAGTTTTTTATAAATCATTTCTTAAATAACAACATACGATTTGATTTTATGATAGACGATGGTCCACATTCTCTAGAAAGTATGATACTATTTATAAGATATTATTCTCAAATAATGACAGACGATGGTATCTTAATAATTGAAGACGTTCAGTACTTGGATTGGATTCCTATACTTATAAATGAAGTTCCTGATACCTTAAAACAATATATCAACGTCTATGATTTAACACCAAATAAGAATCGATATGACGATATCGTTTTTACAATTAACAAATCAACTTCTGCGGTTGAAGCGTAAAAGATGTAAAACGCGAAACTACAAAAAATATATCATTATGACACTGCTGCGGTCGACGAGCTTCTTTCCAGGTGGGTCTTACACGAACGATTCACCCACTGGTATGGGTTAACCAATTGTATATTATTATGGAGAATGGTTTAACGATGTTGTTGCATTCGGTAGTAACAATGGTCTATATACTCGGTCAAAGACAAGCGGTGTATCCTTATCGCGGCGATATCATTTTGTTCGGTCACGGACTCTCGAAACGAATGAATAGAGACCTCTGTTAGGCCGGTTTCAGAAAATTGAAATGCCTTTTTTTTTATTCAACCGGATGCATATTGTTATAATGGATACAACGATTACGAACGCAAACATGAATACAAAAGTGGTTAAGAAACGTACGAAGAAGGTTGTTCTCGAAACTGTGACTGAGGTTGCCGCTGTCGCAGAGGTCGCGGATGTTCCTGCCGTTCCTGTCGTTCCTGTCCCCGACAAGTCCCGGCGAAAATCCGTGAACGAAACTAAAAGGAAGTATACGAAAAAGGCGAATGTGGCGGGTGTTGTCCCGAGTGCGGCGACATTCGAGTCGTTGACGTCCCTTCAACAAAAACTCATCTCGCCTTATCTGCCATTCATTCCTCCTTCCCACCACCACCATCTTTTTCAAATCTCTCCTGCGGTCGAGAACCCTTCGCATATTCACGCGCTCCTCTTTTCCGTATGGACTCTCGCACATTCGGTTCAGGACAATGCGGTCGTCATTCCGGAACATTTCCTTTCCATTCCATTTCATTCCTTCCTATTTCATATTCATAATACGTATTGATATCGATTCTATCAATACGTACGTTTTATTTGAGTGGGGCGCTCATTTCTTTTTTTATTTTCGAGTAGATGGTCTGGGCTTTCAGATAATGTAACACAAAATATGTGAGTAAAATAGTGAGTCTAATGGATAAATTGGCGGGCAATGCCGGTAAAATGAATGCGGCGAACTCGATGGTGGAAAACAGAATATCCATGTATGTCATTTATAGAGATTTATCTTTATTTCTTTCGGTATAAAATTGAAAAGCTTATTATGAAAGGAAAGAGAGACAACTGTCTAGCGACAATAAAGCAATCGAATAACATGATGACTTTTTCAAAATGGAGGGGTCCCGAAGGTATCCAGCAGTTTATCCTGGATAAAACGAGTTGTATGTTATTTTGAGAACATTTATATGGATTTCTTCACAGAGGTTTCATCGGAGAGGTTCTCAAAATATGAGACCTTTTCTCATTTTAACTCATGTTTATACGACGATTTCCTTTTATAAAAACGAGTTCAAACTCATTCCAATATTTATTTCTATATCTATCAAACATCATATCGTCGAAGTATTCAAAAGGCTGATTTTCAGTTTTAAATGTAAAATCCACATTTTTATACTGTTTTAATAAAGACGCGATATTCCACCCTTTTTCTATAACTTTTCTAGACATTAATACTTCTTTATTCCATATTGCTTCATCAAATGTTTTTGCATAATTTGTCATACTAAATATTTCACAATGAATCAAATGTTCTAATGTTTCCTTATTCATAGAGAATATATATGATTGTACGTGTGAGTAATTCAATGGGTTCATACATGTATTGATTGTGCTTCCAAATAGTTTACTATTTTGTAAGCCATCTATATAAACATCCGTCCATTTACCCTTATAATACAATGGTAAAAATGGACCAATTACAGATGAATTTACAAAAATAAAATGGTCGTAATTTTCATATATTTTATCAGTTAATAATGCATCGCTCCATCCACCGAAATCATATCCAATATTATCTCTATATAAAGTTTTTACATAGTTCGGTATTTCAATTATATTATTTTTATCATTCGATATAATTATAAAGTCGATATTTTCATCATAAAAAATGCAATTATTTATAAATTGTTTTACTCTATCGTTCATTATATGAAAAACATACAATACAAGTGTTTTCATTATATATTTCATAATTATATGAAATATATAATATAACCGCAAACGGTCATTGTGATAATGGTCCCAAACATAAGGATAACCGTTTTTCTTCCATTTTGAGAACTATTTTTATTATAATACTTTCTTTCTAGGGTCCGCTGGAGGTTTTCGTAAAAGGTTAGATGGTTCTTTTTACACCTTTTCTCATTTAAATGCAAGTTTAAATAAATATATATTTATGAAATCTTTCAATATCATAACCCTCTAATGGGTCAATCGTGTATTCTAACATTTTTACAATATTTTCGTAAAATGATTGTGTATTTTTTAATATTTTATTTTTTGAAACTATAAATTGTGCACCAGCACCAAATATAACTGCTTGATTATTATTATTTACACTAAATACACGTTCCCAATTTTGGTGTATATTTTTACATTGCCAGTATCTACTACGTTCTAAATCTAAAGAAGAATAATGAATGTATTCGCTTAAGAACTCAAAATCAATACTCAATTCTTTATTATTAATATATTTAGTTAAACCAGAAATTATATTTGGTGAATGGTCAAATGGGTGTCCTTGTAAAAAAATAGTATATTCTGCTAAATTATCATAGTTATCACAAATATATTTATAATACGTATGACCTTCTCTGCCTACATTATTTAAAAAAATCTCATTGTAACTATTATCTAATGCGTTTCCCTTGTTATAAATTATTACATTTGAAAATTGTTTAGTCCATTCTACATTTTCGTTATATCTTGCTACAACAATACAAAAAGACATATATAATTATTTAATCTTTTATATGCTACTTGGAAACTTATTTCTATCTTGGAAAAATATTCCTCTATGTCCTGAAATATAACTTTCTAAATCATATCTTACTATGTTTGGATGATTCAATCGGGCAAACTCTTCCAATATCATATCCATGTATATTTCGGAAGACTTTTCTGAATATTCTAACAATTCTTTTGCGCCATTTTTTGATAATCCTATCGCATGTAAACCGCGCACATCTCCTATTACTTTTACGACTTCATTACCTCTTATTTTAATTTCACTTTTTTTGCAATTATTTACATAGCCACATGTACCTAAATAAAAAAACTTATCCGATATTTTTTCATATTCTATCAATTCATCGATTTTTATATCTTCTAAAATATTTATATCGTCTTCAAATACATATACCCATTCATCTTCACCATTTGCGATTATTTCGTATATTTTTTGCATACTTATTTTATTTGATAACACTTTATTTCGATGTTTTATACAAGTGAACGTTTGAATATTGAAACCTACATTTTCTAACACATTTTTACTACATGTACTTCTTTCGCTTGTTTCATCGCATGTTAATATATATGCGGTTCTTACCGGCTTACCTTCGTTTATTTCATTATTCATACAATATATTTCATTCTTTTTTATCTTTAATTATTTTTAATCTTTCATTATTTCATACATATCTCTTTTACACTTTTCATTTCAAGCGCCGATGCCGATTTTTTCGTTTATTTAAAGAATAAATATTCTTTAAATAATAAATATTACTATGTTAGCTGACATTTTATCAGATATAGCATTCAATAAAATCGGTGTTGAAATTGGCGGTCCTTCGGGCACTGGAGTTATTTTGTATCAAAATGCTACAACTTGACTTTTAAACACCTGACTTATAATTCCCGCGTTATTTTTTTATAATCGAATAATATAAAATCTAAATTATAAAAATTATTAATATTCTCTATTGTTTCATTATTTAAATAACTATAATAATTTACTTTATTTGGGTTTACATTCTCATATACATTAAAATCTTCATAACCTATTTTTTTCATATCATTTATTAAACTTTCAAATCTTAAAATGTGTATGTTTTGTATAATTTCTTCTTTTTCATTTGTTATATATTTGTATTGAGGTATATTGTGATTATCATATTTATCTGATACCAGATATTTTTTTATTATATCACACACTTCTTCTTTTGAGCTTTCACTTTTTATTAATTTATAATAAAATAAATCACTCATTATTCGTTCATATGGATTTCTAACAATCGTTATTATTTTAATGTTCTCTAAATCGATATCCAATATTTTGTGGTTTTCTATTATTTCATTATATGTCATATGTGTTAATGACGATTTGATGTTTATATTTGCATTTAATAACTTTTCATCTCTTATATAAAAATATAGGCTTTTTTCGTTTAATGGAATATTATATTTTGAAGAAAAATACACTTCCAGTGAAGTTCCACCTGTTTTTGGTATATGTATAAATAATATATTTGCTTCATTCTTTTTAAAACATGGCATTTTATATTATATATAGATTAAGATTAATTCACATGTTTTAAACACAAACAACCATGTAAAACTCTTTTTATTCGGTTATTCTCCCTTTTTTAACAACTTTATTACCTTCATGGGGGCCCGCACCCGGTTCACTTCACGTTCTCGCAAAAGGTTGGCATGTTTTCGGAGTGTTTCAATTTTTTATTGGGTTTATCATTTTACACTTTACCTTTTTATTATAATTATTTTCACAACAATTATAATATTTTTACAAAGGTCTTACTCGGGGTCTTTTCCGTGGGTTCCGCCAGGGGTTCTCAAAATTGGTTCGACGATTCCTTTTTAAAGGGTTTATCACATTGATGTAAATATTTGAGAACATTATTGGTACCTTCATCCTGGGGTTCCGCCCGTGGGTCCAGGGAGGGTCTCAAAAAGAGTTCGACGATTTCTTTTACACCTTTTAACATTTCAAATGCCGATTTTTACAAAAATAAAATAATTAACAGCAAATGTATTTTTTTAAATACCGATTTTAATAGCAATTAAAAATATTATTAGGATTTTATAACTAGGTTTACATTTGTTTAACTAGTATAAATTGGTCTGTTGCTCCATCTGTATATTTATGATTATCATTTTTTAATAAAATATATCCATCTTTCATCAAATTTATAATTTTATTTTCAGTAATGTCACTCCAATCATATTTCATTGTAGGATAAACTGGATGATTATCACCGGCGCCACAAACTCCAGTTTTTGATAATAATCTACAATCGTCAATTATAATAATATCGTCATATTTTCTCTGTTTCAATATTTCAAGTTCAAATAATAAAGGCACTTCTTCCTCACCAAAAGCAGTTGTTCCTCCGCTATAATGGGCGTCTAAATATATAGTAATCGGTTCATTGATGGATTTCAACAATTCGGGCAATATTTTTTTAGAATCCCCTAAATACATTTTTACGTTTTTATTATTTTTAAATTGTTCTACGTTATGTTGATACCATTTTTCAGAAAGTTCTATCGAATGAATATTCAAGTAATTATTAAGTACGCATTTAATTCCATCTCCTAAATAAGCTCCTGTTTCAATATAATGGGTTGTTTGTATTGTTTTTGATAAATTATAAAATTCAGAAGTTAAATTTGGCATATAATAATTTTATTATTATAACAAAAGTAAAGAAAATATACAAATGATTATTTACAACAATTTGTAAATAATCGGCGTTTGAAATGTTAAAAGGTGTAAAAGAGTTGTTATTTGGTTGTTGTAATTCTTTTGAGAACATTTATATAACCTTCTTCCCGGGATTCCACCGTGGGTCCGCCGGGAGGTTCTCAAAAAAGGTTCGATGATTCCTTTTAAAAGAGTTGTTATTCGGTTGTTGTTATTCTTTTGAGAACATTATTGTTACCTTCTTCCCGGGGTTCCACCGGAGGTTCTCAAAAATGGTTCGACGATTCCTTTTTACACCTTTTAACATTTCAAATGCTTTAATTATAAAAAAATATATAGTAATTAAATTAATGTTATAATTATATGACAGAAACAAACAATTTAATTAAAAATATTATTGTAGACACTATTATTATAACTAATATCTGGGGGTTACTCAATAATAATACATATAAATATTTTTTTGGTCTAGGAATGTCAGTATATCTTCTTAAAAAATATATATGAAATAGTCCGCATTTGAAATGTTAAAAGGTGTAAATTGTATGAACTGGTATATTACAATCGAGCATTGATATTCCTATGTTTTTTTATAGCTAGATATGTTCTAAACACTGCAAAGTATATACTAACAGCATTAAAAGACAATATCTTATCATGACTAGTTCGACGAACAAATTATTCATTATAATTAAGACCACTTTATGTGTGTTTACTTCGATGGCTTTTATGTACTGGCGAATCTACTGCGTCATAACTATTATATAAATTATTATAATAGTTATGGTAATGATATAACGGTGCTTGTCGTATCGACTGTGTTATAACGATGTTGAGAAATGAGTGAGAAATTAAGAAATGAGTCATATTTTAACCTCCGGTTAAACTCTGTGAGAACCTCACTACATAACTGTTAAGTATGTCATTTTTGAAACACAAATCTCATTGTATTCACCCATATGAATATACGGGTTTCTGAAGAGCAAAAAAAATAGTACGTGATGGATTCGAACCACCGACCTCCAGGTTATGGGCCTGGCACTCTACCGCTGAGCTAACGCACTTGTGTAGCACGTGATGGATTTGAACCACCGACCTCCAGGTTATGAGCCTGGCACTCTCCCACTGAGCTAACGCGCTTGTGTAGTACGTGATGGTTTCGACCCACCGACCTTCTGATACGCTTCTGTGCTCTTCCTCTGAGCTAACGCACTTATATAGCACGTAGTGGTTTCGATCCACTGACCCAGAAGACGTCAGACGCTCTTCCACTGAGCTAACGCACTACAATACTAACTACTTCTATAAAAAGTACTTCAATTTTATAAAGAGAACAATATCTTGTTATTCTTTTGAGAACAATTATATAACCTTCTTCCCGAGGTTCCGCCCGGGGTCCGCCGGAGGTTCTCAAAAATGATTCGATGAATCCTTTTTAAAGAGTTATTATTCGGTTCTTGTTATTCTTTTGAGAACATTTATGTAACCTTCTTCCCGGGGGTCCGCCTGGAGGTTCTCAAAAATGATTCGATGAATCTTTTTTAAAGAGTTATTATTCGGTTCTTGTTATTCTTTTGAGAACATTCATGTAACCTTCTTCCCGGGGTCCGCCGGGAGGTTCGATACACTATACTATTATACCATTATAATAGTATATCATTCTTTCCATTCATTTACAACATTTTACTCGACGCATGATATAGGATTCTATATCATTTATTACATATCGAGAAATGAGTAGGTTATTGAGATATGAATCACATATTGACCACATGGAGGTTCTCAAAAATGGCTCGACGATTCCTTTTAAAGATTTATTAATCGGATGTTGTTATTCTTTTGAGAACATTATTGGTACCTTCTTCCCGGGGTCCGCCGGGGGTCCCGGGAGGTTCTCGAAAATGGTTCGAGGATTCCTTTTTACACCTTTTCTCATTTAAAACGCCGATTTTTATAAAAAATAATATTAAACATAACAATTTATACTATTTATTAAGAATGAATAGAGTAGAACAAATGAAAAAAATTCAAAACGAAGCGTTAGAGTTATTTACCAAAAAAAATATAGACTATGGCGACGCATTCGCAAAATATGGAGTTATCGGTGTTTTAATGCGAATAGAAGATAAATTACAACGCTCAATGTCTATAACAAAAAATGGAGTAAATTTAATAAATGATGAGGGCATTCGTGATTCACTTATAGATTTACATAACTACGCAGCAATGGCGTTAATGTTACTAGATGAATAACAGACGTTTTAAATAAGAAAAGGTGTAAAGAGTTATTATTCGGTTGTTGTTATTCTTTTGAGAACATTCATGTAACCTTCTTCCCGGGGTTCCGCCGGGGGTCCGCCGGAGGTTCTCAAAAATGGAATGGTTCGAGGATTCCTTTTTAAAGAGTTATTATTCGGGTGTTGTTATTCTTTTGAGAACATCTATATAACCTTCTTCCCGGGGTTCCGCCGGGGGTCCGCCGGAGGTTCTCATAAATGGTTCGACGATTCCCTTTTTAAAGAGTTATTATTCGGACTTTGTAATTATTTTTGAGAACATTATTGGTACCTTCTTCACGGGGTTCCGCCGGGGTCCGCCGGAGGTTCTCAAAAATGGAATGGTTCAACGATTCCTTTTTAAAGAGTTATTATTCGGATGTTGTTATTCTTTTGAGAACATTATTGTAACCTTCTTCCTGGGGTTCCACCGGGGGTCCCGGGAGGTTCTCATAAATGGTTCGACGATTCCCTTTTTAAAGAGTTATTATTCGGATGTTGTTATTCTTTTGAGAACATTCATGTAACCTTCTTCCCGGGGTTCCGCCAGGGGTCCCGGGAGGTTCTCAAAATGGTTCGACGATTCCCTTTTTAAAGAGTTATTATTCGGTTCTTCTTATTCTTTTGAGAACATTCATGTAACCTTCTTCCCGGGGTTCCGCCAGGGGTCCCGGGAGGTTCTCAAAATGGTTCGACGATTCCCTTTTTAAAGAGTTATTATTCGGTTCTTCTTATTCTTTTGAGAACATTCATGTAACCTTCTTCCCGGGGTCCGCCGGGGGTCCCGGGAGGTTCTCGAAAATGGTTCGACGATTCCTTTTTAAAGAGTTATTATTCGGAGGTTGTAATTATTTTTGAGAACATTATTGGTACCTTCTTCACGGGGGTTCCGCCCGGGTTCGCAGGAGGTTCTCATAAATGGTTCGACGATTCCCTTTTTAAAGAGTTATTATTCGGAGGTTGTAATTATTTTTGAGAACATTATTGGTACCTTCTTCCTGGGGTTCCACCGGGGGTCCCGGGAGGTTCTCAAAATGGTTCGACGATTCCTTTTTAAAGAGTTATTATTCGGAGGTTGTAATTATTTTTGAGAACATTATTGGTACCTTCTTCCTGGGGTTCCGCCCGGGTTCGCAGGAGGTTCTCATAAATGGTTCGACGATTCCCTTTTTAAAGAGTTATTATTCGGAGGTTGTAATTATTTTTGAGAACATTATTGGTACCTTCTTCCTGGGGTTCCACCGGGGGTCCCGGGAGGTTCTCAAAATGGTTCGACGATTCCTTTTTAAAGAGTTATTATTCGGAGGTTGTAATTATTTTTGAGAACATTATTGGTACCTTCTTCCTGGGGTTCAGCCCGGGTTCGCAGGAGGTTCTCATAAATGGTTCGACGATTCCTTTTTAAAGAGTTATTATTCGGAGGTTGTAATTATTTTTGAGAACATTATTGGTACCTTCTTCCTGGGGTTCCACCAGGGGTCCCGGGAGGTTCTCATAAATGGTTCCACGATTCCTTTTTAAAAAGTTATTATTCGGATGTTGTTATTCTTTTGAGAACATTATTGTAACCTTCTTCCTGGGGTTCCACCGGGGTTCTCAAAAGAGGTTTGATACACTATACTATTATATGATTATAATAGTATATCATTCCATTCATTTAGAACATTTTACTCGACACATTATATAGGATTCTATATCATTTATTACATATCGAGAAATGAGTAAGTTATTGAGATATGAACCACATATCGACCACACGGAGGTTCTCAAAATTGGTTCGACGACTTCTTTTTACACCTTTGCACATTTAAAACGCAGATTAATTTTCGTTTAAATACGTTTATTTTTATCAATACTTAATTAAATGGATAAAGTAAGTGTAATTATTCCAACATATAATAGGTTTAAATATTTATTAAATACAATAAAATCTGTAAAGGAACAAACTTATCTCAATATTGAAATTATTGTAGTAAATGATAAATCTATAGAAAAATAATATTATGATTACGATTGGGAAAGTAATAACATTAAAATAATACATTTACAACAAAATAGTAAGGATATATTTGGTTATGGTTGCGCTGCTTTTGTTAGAAATAAAGGTATTGAATTATCTTCTGGTAATTATATCGCTTTTTGTGATGATGACGACATTTGGTTTCCTAATAAAATAGAGATACAATTAAAACTTATGCAAGAAACCGGTTGTAAAATGTCTTCAACCGATGGTTTAATTGGAGATGGCATATTTAATCCTACCAAATCATATAAAAAATATAATGCTGAATATTTTTATGAAACATTACAACATATTTATAACAATAAAGGTAGTAATTTATTAGACAATGGATTTCCAATAATATGGAATTTAAATTTTTTAAAGATACATAATTGTGTAATATGTAGTTCAGTTGTAATTGAAAAAACTATACTAGATAAAATAAATAATATGAAATGTATAAATAAAGGAGAAGATTATGATTGTTGGTTATCAGCATTACAACATACTGATAGTGTATACGTTAAAGACATTTGTTTTTATTATGATAATTGTCACGGAGACGGACAACATTATTAAAAAGTCTGTCTTTTAAATCTTCAAAGGTGTAAAAGTTGGTATTCGGATGTTGTTATTCTTTTTGACAACATTATTGGGTCCTTCTTACTGGGGTTACACCCGGGGTCCCCGAAGGTTCTCGAAAATGGTTCGACGATTCCTTTTTAAAGAGTTATTATTCGGATGTTGTTATTCTTTTTGACAACATTATTGGGTCCTTCTTACTGGGGTTACACCCGGGGTCCCTGGAGGTTCTCGAAAATGGGTCGACGATTCCTTTTTAAAGAGTTATTATTCGGATGTTGTTATTCTTTTTGACAACATTATTGGGTCTTTCTTACTGGGGTTACACCCGGGGTCCCCGGAGGTTCTCGAAAATGGGTCGACGATTCCTTTTTAAAGAGTTATTATTCGGATGTTGTTATTCTTTTTGACAACATTATTGGGTCCTTCTTCCTGGGGTTACACCCGGGGTTCCCGGAGGTTCTCGAAAATGGGTCGACGATTCCTTTTTACACCTTTTCTCATTTAAACGCCCATTTTTGCGTTAAAATAAAATAATATAAAATAATATAATATATATAAATGTTAAGCATCATTCAAAATATTCCAAATGTTAATACATATCCTCTAACATATGTATTTGAACATATCAAATTACAACATAAGCCAAATACTTTATGGTTAGAGTTTGGTGTAGCAAGTGGAAATACTATTAACTATATTTCAAAATTTACAAATGATAAAGTGTATGGATTTGATAGTTTTGAAGGATTACCTGAAAAATGGCGCGACGGTTTTGATAAAGGCGCATTTAATAGAAATGGTGATTTACCACAAGTTAATAGCAACGTTGAATTGATAAAGGGTTGGTTTAATGAAACATTACTCAATTTTATACATACACATAATAAAAAAGTTTCATTTATTCATATGGATGCGGACCTTTATAGTTCTACAAAATATATATTTGATGTATTGAAGGATTATATTGATACAGATTGTATTATTGTTTTTGATGAATTAGTAAATTATCCAGGTTTTGATGGAGATAAAGGAGAACTCAAAGCATTTTATGAATTTATTACAGAAAATAAAGTAGATTATGAATGGATTGGAATGAACGGAACACCTACTGGTATGTCTGGTTATTATCACGAAAATGTAGCATTAATTATTCATTCAATAAACTAATAAAATATGTGTATATAATTTAATTTTCTCATCTAAAATGGGCGTTTTAAATGAGAAAAGGTGTAAAGAGTTATTATTCGGATGTTGTTATTCTTTTTGACAACATTATTGGGTCCTTCTTACTGGGGGTCTTACTGGGGGTCTTACCCGGATGGAGAGTGGAGAGTGGAGAGTGGAGAGTGGGACGGGGTATTATCACTTCACTATTTCGATACTTGATTCCCACACATATCTTTTATATTCCCACTTTAACTTTATCTTCTCTTCTTTCGGCATTACATACTCTAATTGCTCTTCCTTTTTGTATCCTTCGCTTTCTCTTCTCTCTATCTCCACTTCTTTCTTTAATTCTTTCAATAATGGCGCTACTCCTTCATACCTCCATAACTTATCTTCACACTCTCCTCTATAATATTTATATATCCATTCCACTCCTCTCTTATACTCCTCGACTTCTAACACTTTCATACGCCTTTTATACCTTTTACACCATCC
>Ga0214921_10002414_pt1 | contig 30407 bp, 22 predicted proteins | sample LL1505_MetaG_FD_177992 | JGI IMG/M metagenome (GOLD analysis project Ga0214921, IMG submission 177992) | Freshwater microbial communities from Lake Lanier, Atlanta, Georgia, United States - LL-1505 | ecosystem: Environmental > Aquatic > Freshwater > Lake | place: USA: Georgia | collected...
TTCGGGGCTCGTGTCGCCACGCTTGGTGGGATCGATGCACCAGAGGTGCCCAACGCCCTCGCCGTGTTCTGGATCCTCGCCGACGGCGATGTAGACGAGGCCCTCGTGCACGACCGGTGTGCCGATGATGTGGTTGCGGTCGGCCCGGCCGCCGAGGGTGTATTTCGATTCCTTCGGGTTGCAGTCGAACTGCCAGAGGAGTTTTGCTTTGCCGTTGTCGCCGCGGGCATCGAACGAATAGAGCCAGCCGTCGCCCCCGCCGAAGAGCACCTGCGGCACGCCGCCGAGCTCTGCGTACGACGGGCTTGACCACTGCCCGTGCAGCACGTTCGCACCAGGAGAACCGTCGGCCCAGAGCACCCGGCCGTCACGCTTGTCGATGCAGAGGAAGCTGGGGGCGTCGGCGTTCGGCAGATTGATGTGCCCCTCGTCCACACCGTTGCTCGTGTTGACGAAGAGCAGGTCACCGGCGGCCGTCACGCTGCAGGAGCACATGTTGTGCTGCGACACACCCAGTTGCTTCATCATGTCGAGGGCCCAAACGACGTCAGCCTCGTCGTTGGCCTGCACCTTCTCCGCGGTGAACGGCCCGTCGTTTTCGCCGTCGCGAAAGCCCTCGGTATCGAGGCACTTCACCTCGCCTCGGCTGGTGACGTACCAGAGACGGTCTCCTTCCACGAGCGGCGCACAGCAGATGCCTTGCAAAGGCCAGTCATGCACGCGGCCCGTGGGCAGTTTCTCGCTCGAATCCTGCCAGAGAAACGCCCCGTCCTTGCTGTCGAAGGCGAGCAGGCAGCCCAGATCGATCGCGGCGGGATATCGCGTCAGCCAGCCCTTGCCATTATTTGTGCCGACATACGCCTTACCGCCGGCCACCACCGGATTGCCGTAGCTCTGGCTACCAAGTTCGGCGACCCAGGCGACGTTCTCACTCGTCTCCGGTTTCCACTTGCCCGTCTCGGCATCGAAGTCGCCGGGCGTCCAAGTGGAGGGGACGCTCGTGGCATCGGAGACGTTGTTCCGCACCGGCGTGCCGCCCCACTGGTTCCAGTCGCCGGCAGAGGCAACGGTGCTCACCGCGCAGGCGAGCATGAAAGCGACAAACCTCGACATGATGCACCTCATAGAGTCACTGTTGAGTCACTGCGTTCACAGAAACGTTATCGATGGAGATTTCGGAGTCTTTTGAATTCCCGAAAAAGCCCGGGCTGCCCTGCAGATTCCCCGCCTCGTGCACGGCTTCGAGCGTCCAGTCAGCAGGTTCGGCCTCGCCTCGCGGCCAGACCTTCCCGCGGAGCATGGCGACGGCTGCCTTGCCGCCGGCCGCCGGGCGGGTGCGGGCCTCGAACTTGATGGTGTACCAGCGGCCGGCCTCCCAGGCGAAGGGAATCGTTTTCGAGAAGTGCGTCGCCACCTGCGGCGGCCAGCTCCGCACCTGCAACTGCTGGCTGGCCCCCATCAGGTCGAGCGTGTACCGCTGGGCGATCAGACCCATGTCGGGCAGGCGGGCCTTCTCGAGGGCGGCGGGATTGCCAAACTTCTTCGCGAAGGCATCAGCATCGGAGGCGGCCGTGGCAGCGGATGGCTGCGTGTCTGAAGCCGGCTTCTCGACACCGGTCTCCTGGGCGCGGAAGTCGGCCTGGATCGAGTAGTCGTGCAGACCGATCGGCCCGATCCAGCCCTGGCTGCGGGTGCCCTTGGGGATCGTCGTCACCTTCACCAGACACTTTGATCCGTCGACCGTGCGGACAACGTGCCGATACCGCATGCCCACCCAGGGCAACGGCGGTTCGCCACGCGGCGGGCCCCCCTTCGGATTCGGCTCGAGCGCAACGTCCTCGAAGTCGAATGTCCATGGCAGCGGCGGCATCGACCGGATCCGGGCCTTTCCCTCGAGCGATCCCACCTTGACTGTGAGGACTGCGGCGGCATGGGATCCCGCGGGTGCGGTGTAGCGACCGTCGCCAGAGACCGTGCCCTCGGTAGTCGTGAAGGTGGCAGTGTCCGCTAATTCCCCGCAGAACCTGCCAGCGGCATCGAACAGCCTCACCTTCAGCGGCAGCGTAGCCCCGGCGGCGATCTGCGCCTCGGCCGGCACGATCTGCACCCAGGCGGGTTCGCCAACAGGCGACTTCGTCGCGGCGGAGACCTGCTGCGACCGTGTCGGTTCGACGACACTCGCGGCGGACGAGGCCGCCGCGGCCTTGTCGCCGAGGCAGTAGAGCCTCGCACCAGTCGTCAGATAGAGCCGTCCGTTCGCGGCGATCGGCGAAGCGGTGACCTCATCCTCCTCGTCGAGCCGCATCCGGTTGACGAACTTCAGCCCGTCCTTGGTCGGCTCCAGGACATGCCAGCCACCGGTGGAGCAGACATAAAGGAGTCCGCCCGCCACGAGCGGACTGCCGCGGACGATCGTGCCCAGCAGTTTCTGAGGCTTTCCCACCGGCTCGCCCGTCTTCTTGTCGAAGGCATAGACCTTCGCCCCGTCGTCGATGAAGTAGACGCGGTCGCCGAGCACCACCGGCATCGCCCGGCCATCCATCACGCCCTTGCGCTGCCAGATGGTGTTCGTGCCGGTGATGTCGCCCGCGCCGGCAGCCTTGAAGGCGGTGGCGGAGCCCATCGTGGTGTTATCGAGATTCTCCTCGGCCTGCGAGATCAGGACTGTTCCGTCATCGACCAGCGGCGCGACATTCAAGCCCCTCCGCGACAATTTGAAATTCCAGACGGCCTTGCCGGTCCGCGGCTGAAAGTTCCAGACGCTGCCGTCGCTCGACCCGAAGATGAGTGCCGCCTGCCCGTCCACGTTCGCCAGTGATGGCGTGCTGTAGGTCGTGTCTTCGGGCAGTTCCTTCGTGCCGTTCATCCAGCGGACCTCACCGGTCCTGACGTCCATGCCGAGAAAGCGGTGGGCGGGCCGGGCCGTGTCGCCCCAGCCGGTGACGACGGCGCTGGCGATCACGAGATCCTCGAAGACGACCGGGATGTTGGTGCGGCCGCCGTAGGTCGAAAGAAATCCGAACTCCTCGTGGAGCGACCGCTGCCACCGCGTCGTACCCGTGTCGGCATCGATCGCCGTGAAAACACCGCAGACGCCGTGGGCAAACACGGTGTTGGTCACCGGATCAGCGACGACTGCAGACCAGCCGACCCGCTCGGCCGGCACGTCGGAGAGATAGACGTTGAAGACGTTCTCCCACAGTTTCTGACCCGTCGCGGCGTCGAGACAGAGCACCTTCTCTGCCTCTTCCGTCGTGCCGGGCTTGTGTCGCACGATCGTGTAGAGCCTGCCTCTCATGATCACGGGCGTGGAGATGCCACCGGCCTCCTCGTTCTTCCAGAGGATATTCGTGCCCTTCTCGGCATCGAACGAGGTGACGAGCGGCCGGTCACCGGCAACACGCCTGTTTTCGAGCGGGCCGCGCCAGTCGGGCCACTCGGCAGCCACCGCCGCGAACGGGGCCAGCAGAACGGCCAGCAGAGTCAGAACACGTACGACCATGGGTTGTCCTCGTCAGTTCGTGATGCCTTTGGCCTTTAGGTCCGCCGGCAATTGTGGATCGACCAGACCGCGGGCGCCTCGCCCCTGCAGCAAGCGGTCGGAGGTGTCGGCGCGAATGCTGTCGATGTCGGCGTCACCAAACCGCCGCCGTTCGGCGAGGCTGGGGACCGCCAGGGGCCGTACCAGTCGCATGCCCACGCCGAGAGCCGGCTCCTCCGTATACCACCAGGGACTCTTGGGCAGATTGGGATCAACATCCTTCCAGGGAAGATCTTCCGAGCCACGGCGGGCGGCGGAGCGGCACTGTGCCGGCTCATCGTAGTAGCTGCCGCCGCGGACCACGCGAGGCGACAGGCTGGTCGGCCAGACGGTTGCGTCGGCCTCGGAAACCGGCTGCTTGAGCGCCGCCTGTCGGGCGTAGCCGTCGGCTGCCAACTGGTCGAGCACCCATTCGGCCACATTGCCGTGCATGTCGTGCAGCCCCCAGGCATTGGGCTCTTTCTCGCCGACAGGGTGCGTAGTCTCCTCGGAGTTGTCGGCAAACCAGGCGACTCCGTCGAGTGAGTCGGACTCGCTGCCACAGTTCCACGGCGTCGTGGTGCCAGCCCGGCAGGCGTATTCCCATTCGCTCTCCAGCGGCAGCCGGTAGAACCGCGAGGTCAGGCCGCTGAGCCACTTCGTATATTGTCGGGCCGCGAACTGCGTCATGGTCACGGCCGGCTGCTGGGGATTCTCGCCGTTGGTGAATGTGGTCGTGGGGTCGTAGAGGTTGGAAGGGGCCGTGACCGCGTCGGCCTCGGTGTCGGCAGTGACCGGCCGGACACCGGCCGACTCCATCGCCTTGAAGAGGTCGCAGGCCGCCATGTAGGCCTTGTATTCACCCCAGGTCAGTTCGCAGCGGGCAATCCAGAAGGGCTCGATCGTCACGTCGTACTGCGGACCCTCGTCGGCCTCACGGTCGGCCTCGTCATCCGGACTGCCCATGTGGAGCGTGCCGCCGGGCACGGGGATCATCCGGAACGTCACGTCGGTGCCAGGGATGGTTTCATCGTAGGGCACCATCCAGCCACCCGGCACCTTGATGGCCGGGCCATCCCCCGCAGGCCGCTGTTCCCCAGCCACAAATCCGGCGTCGGCCACGGCGGCCGCACTGTCTGCAGCAGAGCAGCGGGCAAGCGCGCCGCCCACAGTCAGGGCGAGTGACAGCGACAGGGCCACTGCGACTGACCGAGGGCATCTCGAGGCGGTCATCATGGCAGTGGGAGCAGCGGGACGGCGGGCAGTCGGAAGTTCAAGCCTCTGCATGAACGGTGCTCTTTCCTGATCGGCAAGGGAGATCGGGCTGGGAAACGCCGGGGACGGCTTCGGGGCGGGGATTCAGCAGCGGAAGAACGGTACAGTGTAATCTGTTGCAAAACCCCTGCCCACCGACGGGCGTCCTTCACGAGCCTTGTTTCCGTGGCCGCACCCAAGCCAACCCAGCCGAACGGCACATCCTCCAAGACAGGGGGCAAGGCTAAGCCAGGGGGCAAGGCGAAGGGCAAGGCCGACGACAAGCCGGCCGAGAAGGTGGTGTCGGAAAACCGCCGGGCCCGCCACGACTACGAGATCATCGACACGCTTGAATGCGGCATCGCGCTGGTCGGCAGCGAGGTCAAGAGCCTGCGCGGCGGGCGGATGTCGCTCGACGAGGCCTACGGCCGCGTCGACGGTCGCGAAGTCTGGCTTGTGGGCTGCGACATCCCCGAATACGACAAGGCCAACCAGCTCAACCACGTGCCGAAGCGGCCGCGGAAACTGCTGATGCACCGCCGCGAAATCGGGAAGTTCGCCGATCGAGCCCTCGAGAAGGGGCTGACGCTCGTGCCGCTCAAGATGTATTTCAAGAACGGTCGTGTGAAGGTGCTGATGGGGATTGGCCGCGGTCGGCAAGCCCACGACAAGCGGCAGAAGCTCAAGGCCGACACCGCCAAGCGCGATATCGAAATCGCCCTTCGCGGCCGCACGGGCCGCGAAGGGCGATCGAAGGACTGAGAACGCGGGCCTCTCGAGCAGAGGCTTCGCCGCGACACCGTCTGTTACGACGTGCTCGTTAAACGTGCTCTGCGACCAGCGTGGCAGTACTCGAATCGGTCGAGTCTTCCGGGTGCCACAAGGGCATGCCCCGTTGAATCCGTTCGGCCAGAATATCGATCTTCTGCTTCGAACCGGCCGGCGCTGCCGTAGGGATGAATTCAGTGGATGTGTGCGGTTCGAAATTTTCGTCGTGACCGTACAGTTCAATAATTTCAAAAACGTTGCGAATCCGGGCCATCGGCGTGAAACGACTCCTTGTTTGGGTCAACATGATGAGAGGGGTCTGAGGAGGGCGTGACGAACACGAAAATCCGCGGCGTGCAACCCGGCTGGACGGGCGGCCGAAGCTGCCGCGACGGGCAACCGTGAACGTAAGGGACGACGCCATTATGAGCCCGCGCGTGCGCGAGTCAAACATTTTCCAAACGATGATTTCAATCGCGGAAAAATTCTGCTGAGCGACCGAAGTGACCGTCATGATCGCTGCGGTTTACCGTGACTTTGCCGGTCACGGGAGCGGTCGATCTGTCCTTCAGGGGGGCGGGCCACCCGGTGGCAACGCGATCTCGATATCGGCCGGCGGTGGCGGGGCCGGTTGGGTGGTTGGCGACGACGTGGTAGCGGGGTCGAACTTCGGCGTGTCCGTGCCGGTGTTCGCCTCCAGGTCGGCGGTGAGCATGAGGTGTTCGCCACCCCCCACGGGACGCAGTTCCAGCCGCGTCACGGTCCATTCCTGACCGAGCTTTTTCCCCTCGACGACCACGGTGCCCCGACCCTTGGAACCGCTCGCCTCGAACTCCATCGCAGCGATGCCATCGGTCTCGTTGGCTCGGCCTGTGACGTTCGAACTGCACTCGACTTTCCCACCGGGGCCCGCGAGCAGGTCGAGCACCCGCTGATTGCTGGTGACCTCTTTTTTGGCGTCCACGACCACCGGATGGCTGGACAACCGCCCGCATCCTGTGCCGCAGAGAACCAGGGCAGAGGCCACCAAGGCTGGCATGACGGTCCGTCGCATCGAGAGTCCCTCCTGGACGCTTTGTGAAGACGCTGTCGAAACTGGACGCTTTGAAACTGAAGGCCTGTGGAAAACCTGTCTGAATCAGCCCGTGGCGTCGTGCTGGCGGCACCAGGCAATTTTCTCAGCCGTGGTCGTGGGAAGCGCACCACCACTGGTGGCCTGCTTCTTGGCGGCAGGCGGTTTGGCAGGAGCCACCGTCGGCTCAGTCTCCTCACCGATCGATTCCTCGGCAGGAGCCTCCGGGGCGGCGGGTTCGGCAGTCGCGGACTTGGCCGCCCGGGCCCGAGCGAGGATCTCTGCCGTCGAGAGTTTGCCGGCGGCAGTCACGGGCTTCTTCTCGCCAGGCGTGGCTGCAGGTGCTGCCGGCTTGGCTGCCGACGGCGCCGCCGTACCACCGGCCTTGGCTCGCGCCGCCGCGAGGATGTCGGCGGTTGAGGGCTTGCTGCCGCCGGCTGGTTTGGCAGCCGCAGGCTTTCCCGTGGCGGCAGGCTTGGCCGCAGCAGCAGGTTTGGCCGCGGCCACAGGCTTGGGAGCCTCTTTCTCAACCGGTTTCGGCAGCGGTTGCGACACGATCTTCAGAGCGGCGGGATCGATGTCGTACCAGCCGATGTTGTTGAACTGATCAAACTCGACCAGGCAGCGGCCGTTCATGTTGACGGTTCGAACCGTTCCGGTCGCGTGGGCAAAGCGGGCCAGTTCGGGGGCCGACGAATTGATCACGACATACTTGTCAGTCCATTCCGACTTCAGTCGCTCGATGACGTCGAACATGTGGGCATTCCGGCGGGCGGCAGAAAATAAGTGCGGGAGATCGCACGCTCAGCCCTCAGAATCTGATCGATCCGCAGGCGGATCGCAAGGCACCATCGGCAAAAACCTCATCGGCGACAGGTTTCGCCGGCCGGCCCGGCAGAGCGTCAGGCGGGTTTGGTCGCGATCACTGCCCCGCACACTCGAGAGATCCCCTGCGGCCCGATCGAATAGGCCCAGACGACCGTTCTCGGCAGGGTTGCCAGGTCGTCCCCAGCAGTGAGCTGAACGAGCTGACCGCCGGTCCGGTATGTCGAACCCAGCCACAGGGGATGTTCGTGAAGCCGGCAGGCGATTTCAAACCGGATCGCATCGGTCACCTCGGGGTCGGCGGCAATGCTGGCTGAGAAGTGGGAGCGGCCCGCCAGGCCAACGCCCACGATGGCCGACCCGCCGCCCGCGCCGGCACGGGGCAGGTCCACCCGCGACAGTTCGACAAGGACTGGCGAGGCGGGCCAGCGGGGGTCGTCGGCGAGGGAAGGCCCGTCGAATGACGTCCAGCCATCAGCTTCGCCGCCGGTCGTGATCCGATGCGTCCAGCGGTCGCCGGACCAGGTGAAGACAGCAGCCGTGGTGCCGACGTGGAGGTGCACGGGCGGCCGACGGACCGGGGGGCGTATGTCGTGTGGCTGCATAGGAGATTGGTAGCATACTGCGGCCGCCCGATCGTTCACGACCAGATCCAGATGTGGCCAGTGCCAGGCATGGCCAGATCTGGCCAGCCGAGGCTTTTGATGGAACCGCGTCGTTCGCTCCGCTGGCCGATCCTGCTCGGCGTTGTGCTGATCGGCTCGATCCTGACGTTGGGGGTCGGCTGGGTGCTCGTCAGCATCGCCGCGGCGCTCGGCTCCCAGAACCGCAATGAAAACGCGGCGTTTTACTGGACGATCCTGGGCATCGGCGTGGCGCTGCTCGTGCTCGTGCTCGTGGGCGTGATCATCTATCTGGCCCTCACGCTCAAGGCCATCGCCCTTTCCCAGCGGCAGAGCAACTTCATCGACAGCGTCACGCACGAACTCAAGAGTCCGCTGGCATCGCTCAAGCTCTATCTGCAGACACTCACCCGCCGGAGCGTGCCGTCGGAACAACAGGCCGATTTCCACCGCTTCATGCTCAAAGACGTGGAGCGACTCGACACACTCATCGACCATCTGCTCGACGCCGCCAAGACGCTCCAGCGTCGGGCCCGTCCCGGTACCGACGCGACGGCGATCGAACCGGTGCTCCGACGGGCCTGCGAGGCCGCGGTGCACCGCTATGGGGTGTCGCCTGAGAGCGTTCGGCTCGACATCGTCGGCGTGGGGGTGGGGGTGGCCGGTGCGCCCGCCACGGGCGGCATCCTGCGGGTGTGTGGCCGAGAGGCCGACGTGGAGATCGTCTTCCGCAACCTCATCGACAACGCGGTGAAGTATTCGCTGCCCGCTGCCGATGTGGAGGTGACGGCGTCGGCGCTGCCGCGGGGGAAGGTGCTCGTGCGGGTGGCGGACAACGGGCCGGGCATTCCGCCGGCCGAACGGCAGAATGTGTTTCAACGGTTCGTGCGGCTGGGGAGCGAGTTGGAGCGGTCCACGCCCGGCACGGGCCTCGGACTCTTTCTCGTGCATGCGATCGTGAAGCAGCTGCGGGGCCGGGTGGTGGCGAAGGGCCGCCTGCCGCAGAAGGGCACGGTCATGGAGGTGGAGTTGCCGGCGGCGGTGTGATGGGCCTGCCCATGCCCCGTCGCCGGACGTTCGCTACGGCCATCCTGGCCTTCGCTCACTCGGTGCTGACTGCGCTCCGGCATCCTGCCTGCGCTTGTCAGCAACGCCGGCTCTCAGGACATGGACAGGCCCGGTCTATCTGCCCGGTCCATTGCTTGTATCCCGCTTTTTGGCTGTGGTCTTCAGCCCGCGTTATGATTGAGGGTTTTCAGCCCCTTCCAGCCACGGCAGAGCCACGCCCAGCCATGAGCCTTCCCATCCTGCGTGCCTCCGAGCACCTGCACGACGTCAAGTACGAGATTCGCGGAGCCTTGGCCCGCCGCGCGGAGCAGCTCGAGCGCGAAGGGCACGAGATCGTCAAGCTCAACATCGGCAATCCCGGCGCCTTCGGCTTCCGCATGCCCGGTTCGATGCGGGTGGCCATCGTGGAGAACCTCCATCAGGCCGATCCCTACTCGCATCAGAAGGGGATCTTTCCGGCCCGCGAGGCGGTGGTGATGCAGCAGCAAAACCGCGGCGTCATGGATGTCACTGCCGACGATGTCTTCATCGGCAACGGCGTCTCCGAACTGATCATGCTCGCGATGCGGGCGCTGCTCAATCCGGGCGACGAGGTACTCGTGCCGAGCCCCGACTATCCGCTCTGGACGGCATCGGTCGTGATCCACGGCGCGAAGGCGGTGCATTACCCATGCCGGCCAGAGAACGGCTTCATCCCTGACCCGGCCGAGGTGGAATCGCTCGTTACCGACCGGACGCGGGCCCTGGTGGTCATCAATCCCAACAATCCCACCGGCGCCGTCTACCCGCGGGAGACGCTCGCGGCACTGGCTGGCATCGCCGAGCGACGGCACCTGGTCTTCTGCGCCGACGAGATCTACGACGAGATGCTCTACGGCGATGCGGCGTTCGTGCCGGCCGCGACGCTGGCGAAAAACACGCTCTGCCTCACGTTCGGCGGCCTCAGCAAGATCTACCGCGCCTGCGGGCTCCGCGTCGGCTGGCTCGTATGCTCCGGCGAACGGGAGCATGCTCGCGACTACATTCAGGCGGTGGAATTGCTGGCGTCGCTGCGCCTCTGTTCCAACGTGCCGGGCCAATACGCCGTGCAGACCGCACTCGGCGGACGTCAGTCGATCTTCGATCTGACGCGGGCGGGCGGTCGACTGCATGCCACCCGGGCCGCGGTGCTGGAGGCCACGACGCGGAGCAGGTATCTATCGGTCGTGGCGCCGCAGGGGGCGATGTATGCCTTCGTTCGGGTGCATGCCGACCGCCTGCCGAGTGGTGAGAAGGCCTTCAACGACCAGGCGTTTGCGCTCGATCTGCTGGAGCGGAAGCACGTGCTGGTGGCGCCGGGATCGAGCTTCAACGTCCCCTATCGCGACCACTTCCGGGTCACCCTCCTGCCCGATGCGGAGCAGATGGCCGATGTCTTCGCCCGGATCGAGTCGCTGCTCGACGAATACGCCGCGGCGTGACGCCCCCTTTTCCAACGTGGTAGGAGTGGTCTAATCGGTGGCATGAATCCAACATCTTCCCATGCCGCTCAGGCGGCCACCACGTCCGCCATCGATGTCGTTCCCATCCGTCGCGTGCTGGTGAGCGTGTTCGACAAGACGGGCCTCAGCCGGCTCGCTGCCGGCTTGAAGGCGGCGGGCGTCCGGGTGGTGAGCACCGGCGGCACGAGCGCGGCGCTGGTCAGCCACGGCCTCGAGGTCGAAGATGTCTCGGCTGTCACGTCGTTCCCCGAGATCCTCGACGGCCGCGTGAAGACGCTCCACCCGAGAATCTTCGCCGGCGTGCTCGCCCGCCATGACCGCGTCGATGACCGGGCCGTCCTCGCCGACCACGGCATCGACACATTCGATGCCGTGATCGTCAATCTCTACGCCTTCGAGAAGGCCGTCTCAAGGCCCGACTGCACGGCTGGAGAGGCGATTGAACTGATCGATGTCGGTGGTCCCAGCCTCGTGCGGGCTGCGGCCAAGAACCACGCCTTTAGCGCCGTGGTGACCAGTCCCGAGCAGTACGACGAATTCCTCGCCGCCCTCAGCAGCGGTGGCACCACGCTGGCCCAGCGGCGGCGGTTGGCGGCCCGTGCGTTCGAGCGGACCGCCGCCTACGACACGGCCATCGCGGCCTGGATGGCCCGCCACGCGGATCTTCCTGCCACCGCGAGCCAGCCTGCGGCCATGGTCAACGGCGAGAAAGACGATGGTGACGAACCGCCTCTCCCCAGCAGGCTTTCCCTCGATCTGGAGCGGCGAATGCCGCTGCGATATGGCGAAAACCCGCACCAGTCGGCTGCCCTCTTTGCTCCGGTCGGAACCCATCTGGGGCTCGCCGGGCTCAAGCAACTCTCCGGCAAGGAACTCTCCTACAACAACCTGCTCGACCTCGACGGGGCCACGCGTCTGGCTGGGTTGCTCGCCGAACCGGCCGCCGTGGTTGTGAAGCACACGAATCCGTGCGGTGCCGCCACCGGTGCAACCGCCGCCGAGGCGCTCGCCACCGCGATGGCGGCCGATCCCACCAGCGCCTTCGGATCGATCGTGGCCGTCAATCGGACGTTCGACCGCGGCTGCGCCGAGGTGCTTCTCGCGCTGGGGTTATTCGTGGAAGTGATCGCCGCGCCAGCCTTCGAGCCTGAGGCGGTCGAACTGCTCACCACGCGGCCCACCTGGAAGGGGAGCGTGCGGCTGGTAGAGGTGCCGGCAGGCGATCCCTGGGAAGCAACGGCTGGCCTGGAACTGCGGAGCATCGCGGGCGCACTGTTGGCGCAGCGTCCCGACATGGCCTGCGATGATCCTGCGACCTGGCGGGTGGTCACCAAGGCGGCACCGGCCCCCGCGCTGACTCATTCGCTCGACTTTGCCTTCACGATCGTTCGCAGGCTCACGAGCAACGCGATCGCGGTCTGCCAGGGGACGAACTTGGTGGGGGCCGGGCTGGGCCAGACCAGCCGGGTGGACGCCGTGCGGATCGCGTTGGAGAAAGCGGGGGATCGGGTGCGGGGCAGCGTGCTGGCATCAGACGCCTTCTTCCCGTTTCCGGATTCGATCGACCTGATCGCGCGGGCTGGCATCGCAGCCGTGATTCAGCCGGGCGGCTCGAAGCGGGACGCCGAGGTGATCGCTGCCGCCGACGCGGCCGGCATCCCGATGGTGTTCACATCACGGCGTCACTTCCGTCATTAATTGCGAGAATAGGCTGCAGCGACGCGAGCAGCCACGAAGTGAGCCCTTGGTAGTGGCCGGGAGGTTTGCATGCGAGCCCACCCTTTCGCCAACTGCCAGCCTTACGGAGTCTGGTGGATTCGACGTGCGTTCGCCGTCTGCTTGTCGCTGATGGCGGCAGGCCCGAGTGGAACGGCCTCGGCTGCCGACGATGCCCACGCGGCGTTTGCTCTACGGGTCGGACCGCTCCTGGTCCGGTATTGCCACGACTGCCATGCCGGTGGCGTCGTCGAGGGGGACGTCGACTTGGCGTCATTCAACACGCTTGCCGACATGCGATCGCGGATAAATATGTGGCAGCGTGTGGCCGAGGTTGTCGCCGACGGACAGATGCCGCCGCCCGACGCCGATCAGCCGACCGAGGCCGAACGGGAGTCGCTGCGACAGGGGCTGCGGACGTTTCTCGCCGCTGAAGCGGTCGCGCATGCCGGCGACCCAGGCCGTGTCGTGCTCCGTCGGCTCAACAACGCGGAATACACCTGGACAATCCGCGACCTCACCGGTGTCAGCACGCTCGATCCCGCAGACGAGTTTCCCGCCGATGGCGGGGCTGGCGAAGGCTTTACGAACACGGGGCAGTCGCTGGTGATGTCGCCGGCGCTGGTGACCAAATATCTCGACGCTGCGAAGGCCGTGGCCGGTCACACCGTGTTGCTGCCCGACGGCTTCCGGTTTTCCGTGGGCGACTCCCGCCGCGACTGGACCGACGAGGCACTTGCCCGCCTGCGTGACTTCTACGGGCAATTCACACAGCCGCTCGATACGGCCGCAGCCGCGGCGCAGACGACCGTCGAGCAGGGGATCAGGCTCGACACGGGGCACGAGGGATTTTTGCCGACAGAAAAATACCTACTCGCGACCCTTGCCGAACGGGAACGGCTGACGCAACGGGCCGATGCGGTTGCGGACGTGGCGCGTGACAAGGGTTTGAATCCAAAGTATCTGGCCGCGCTGTGGCTGTCGCTGACTCGGCCACCTGCCGGACCGTCATTGATCCTCGACTCGCTGCGGGCTCGCTGGAGCACTGCAACTCCTGAAACCTTCGCCGATGTCACCGCCTTCGTCGCACGGTGGCAGAACGCTGTCTGGAAATTCAACCACGTCGGCCAGATCGCCAGGCAGTTCGGCCGGCACGATGGGCCGGCTTCATGGATGGAGGCGGTCACGCCGCTGGTGGACCGGCAGGAGTTCCGGCTGAAGCTCGCGGTGCCGGAGGGGGAGAAAGACGTCACGCTGTTTCTCGCCACCACCGGTGCCGGTGACGGCTGTGACCAGGATTTCTTCGTCTGGGAAAACCCGCGGCTTGTGGCCCCCGGTCGGGCCGACCTGCCGCTGCGGCTCGTGCGGCCGATGGTGTCCGCGCTCGCCACGCAGCGGAAGCGGGTTGCTGCGACCGCCTCGCAGTGCCTTGCGGCCGTGGCCGAGGCCACGGCAATCGAGCCGCCGATCAACCCCGACGCCGCCGACGGTGATGAGCGAGCCGAGGCCCTGATTGCGGAACTGTCGCAGAAGCACGCCGTCGATCCGCGAGTGCTTTCCGGCTGGCTCACGTACCTCCGTGTCGTCGCACCAGCGGCCGAGGCACCGGACACCGCCTGGACGATTCCCGACGGATCGCTGCTGGCCCACTGGATGGCCGCGACCGAGCCAGGAGACCGAGGTCTGCTGGCCTCTGAACTGGCCACGCTCCTCGGAGGAAGTGAAGCGGATCTGCCGCAGGACTCCCCCGATATCGATCTCCGCCGCACGCTCCTCTCTGCCACCGGGCCGCTGCTGGCCCGCATCGACCTGCACGCGGAGGCAGGAGGCGTTGGTGTGGACGGCGGCGAGACTGTGGGCATCGATCCTCGGGCTTTCGGTCGGCACCCAGAGGGGCTGCCGGTTGCTGCCGAAGATCTCTGTGGACAGGCCCCCGCCGTATTCCGCGTGACGATTCCGGCCGAACTCGCCGTGGGCTGCGAGTTGGTGACGGCGGGCTCGATCCATCCGCAGGCCGGAGACGATGCGAGCGTGCAGCTGCGGGCCGGCATCGCTACGGGCGACGATCAGGCTGGCGACACCGCGACAGCGAGACCGTCCGAGCCGGTCGTGGCCCGCAAAGACTCCAGCGGCTGGCGCCGGTTCGAGTCGGCGTGTGCCGATTTCCGTGAGCTCTTCCCGAAGGCCCTCTGTTACGCCCGTATCGTGCCGGTGGACGAAGTGGTCACGCTCAACCTCTTCTACCGGGAAGACGATCAGCTGCAACGGCTCATGCTCGACGAGTCTCAAAAGAGGGAGCTCGACAGGCTCTGGGACGAGTTGCTCTTCATCAGCCAGGAGCCGCTGGAGTTGGTGGATGCCTACGAGCAACTCTTGGAGTACGCCTCGCAGGACCGCAGCGACGTGGTCGATTCGTTCACGCCGATGCGACCGGCTTTCCATGCGCGGGCCGCGGCATTCCGACAACGGATGTCTGCTGCCGAGCCGCTCCACCTCGAGAGGCTCGTCGACTTCGCCGCGCGGGCCTACCGGCGACCGCTCGATCCGAAAGAGATGCAAGAACTCCTCGACGTGTACGCCGAACTCCGCCGCGATGATCTCCCGCACGAGCAGGCCTTTGCCCTGACGCTTGCCCGCGTGCTCGTGGCGCCGGCCTTCCTCTACAAAGTGGAGTTGCCGGGGCCGGGGGCTCAGTCGCAGCCGGTGAGCGACGTCGAACTTGCCACGCGGCTGAGTTATTTCCTGTGGTCGTCACTTCCCGACCCGGAGCTTGTGCAGATGGCAGCGGCCGGGCGGTTGCACGAGCCCGAGACACTGCTCGCCCAGACGCAGCGGATGCTCCGTGACGAGAAGTCGCGGCGGCTCGCCGAAGAATTTGGCACCCAGTGGCTCCACGTCCACGGCTTCGCCGAGCACGACGAGAAGAGCGAGGAGGTGTTCCCCACGTTCGCGTCCCTGCGCGGGGCCATGCAGGAGGAGACGATCCTGTTCCTTGCCGATTTCTTCCAGAATGATCGCTCGACGCTGTCCTTGCTCGACGCCGACCACACGTTCCTGAACGAAGACCTGGCACAGCACTATTCCATCGCTGGAGTGGCAGGCTCGCAGTGGCGACGGGTCGATGGCGTGCGACAGTATGGCCGCGGCGGCATCCTCGGCCTGGCCACCACGCTTGCAACGCAGGCAGGGGCGTCGCGGACGAGCCCGATCCTGCGGGGGAACTGGCTCAGCGAGGTGATCCTTGGCGAAAAGCTCCCCAAGCCACCGAAGAACGTGCCGCTGCTGGCGGAGACCGTACCCGAGGGGCTCACTGAGCGGCAACTGATTGTGAGGCATTCGAGTGATGCCGCGTGTGCACGGTGCCACATCCGGATCGATCCGTTTGGTTTTGCGCTCGAGACCTACGACGCCATCGGCCGGTTCCGCACGCAGGACGCTGCGGGCCATCCGATCGACGCCGCCACGACGCTCATGGACGGCACGCCGATCAAAGGCCCCGAGGGGCTCCGCAGCTACCTGCTCAACGACCGCCGCGACGCATTCGAGCGGCAGTTCTGCCGCAAGCTGCTGGGCTACGCGTTGGGGCGATCGGTGCAGCTCTCCGATGAGCCGCTGCTCGACGAGATGCAGGCAACGCTGGCGGCCAATGGCCACCGCGTGCAGGTGGCGATCGAGGCAATCGTATCGAGCCGGCAATTCCGCGAGATTCGCGGGCAGGACGCCGCACACGCCGACGATCTCAGGACTGAGTAGAATGGGGGCCCGGAGTCGATGACGGCCGTCTTGGGAGGGACCACGTATGACCAACCACCGTTTCACGCGACGCGCGATGCTCCGCGGGCTGGGTGTCTCCATTGCTCTGCCCTGGATGGAGTCGCTGGCCGTCTGGGGCGACGAGGCGACGCCGGGGACGGCTGGCAGCGAGCCGCCGGTTCGGCTGGCCGTGCTCTTTGCTGGCAACGGCTTCCATTCGAAGGAGTGGTGGGCGGAGGGGGCCGGGAGCGACATGAAGCTCGGCAAGGTACTCGAGCCGATCGCTGGCTTCCGCGACAAGCTCCTCTTCGTGAAGGGGCTCTACAACGAGCAGGCGCGCAAGGGCAACATCCACAGTTCGCAGACGGGCAACCTGCTCTCCGGTGCACCACTGGCCTCCGGCGGCGATATCCGCTCCGGCACGAGCTTTGACCAATTGCTTGCCCAGTCGTACGGCCGTTCGACCAAGGTGCCGAGCCTCGTGCTTGGCTGCGAGAAGTCGAACCCTTCGGTCCACAAAAACTACTCGATGCTCTACAGCTCCCACATCTCGTGGAGCTCGCCGACGACGCCGACGCCGCTGGAACTCTATCCGGCCCTCGCCTTCGACCGGCTCTTCAAAGAGGGCGTGGAGAAGGGCGACGAAAGTGTTCTTGACGCTGTCATCGAGGAGGCCGGAGATCTGCGGCGGCGAATCAGCGCCGCCGACCGCCGCAAACTCGACGAATACCTCGCGAGCGTCCGCGATGTCGAACAGCGGATCGCCACCGCTGGAGAGCGGGGGGAGCTACAGGGTTGGAAGCCGACGCTGAACAAGCCCGACATGCCCAGGCCTGCCGATGGCATCCCGCAGGACATTGCTGAGCACATGCGGCTCATGTGCGACATCCTCGTGCTCGCCTTCCAGACCGACACCACGCGGATCGTCACGCTCAAGCTCAACAACGACCATTCGGCCCTGCGGTTCCCGAACCTGCCGCGTGCCGACGATCCCGCGCACGGCATCGACTATATGATCCACCACCTGCTTTCGCACTCCGACAACGACGATTGGTTGAAAGTCAACCAATTCTTCATGGAGCAACTGGCCTACGTCGCTCGCAGGCTCGACGCGATCGACGAGGGGGGGCGTACCGCGCTCGATAACTCGATGGTGATGATCTGCTCGAGCATGATGGCCGGCGCCAAGCACGACAACGACCAATTGCCGGTCGCGGTGCTCGGCCGGGCTGGCGGTCAGATCAATTCGGGCCGCGTGCTCGACTACTCAAAGGCGGAGAACCGACAGCTGTGCCGGCTCTACCTGTCGATGATGCAGACGATGGGCCGCCGCGAACAAACATTCGGTGACGCAACGGAGCCGCTGGCGGAGGTGTGAGCGGCTGAGGGTGATGATAGAATCAGGCCGACCAACACAGCCCCTTTCACTGCCGGAAACCGCTGTCTCGATGTCGACCCTGCTCGAAAAGATCGTGGCCCGAAAGCATCGTGAGGTCGAAGTCGCACGCGAACGCGTGCCGACAGCGGCCCTCGAGGGCCGGCTCGCGATGGCGCCGCCGGTCCGCGACTTCTTCGCGGCGGTCGCTGCCCCTGGGGCGATCAGACTGATCGCCGAATTCAAGCGAAAGAGTCCGTCCGCCGGGGAGCTTCGTCCTGACGCCACGATCGAGGAGATCGTCCGCGGGTATGCGGCCGCCGGGGCCGCGGCGCTCTCCGTGCTCACAGACGCCGTCGGGTTCGGCGGCAGCCTGGTCGATCTCGAGTCGGCCAGAGTGGCCGTGCCGCTGCCCGTGTTGCGGAAGGAATTTGTCGTCGACCGCTATCAGGTGCTCGAGGCTCGGGCGCACGGGGCCGATGCGGTGCTCCTGATCGCCGAGTGCCTCGACGACTGCCACCTCCGGAGCCTCTACCGCGAGATCCTCGATCTGGGCATGACCCCGCTGGTGGAACTGCACTCAGAGGAGCATCTCGACCGCGTGCTGGACATCGGCGCCACTCTCATCGGTATTAACAATCGCGATCTGCATACGATGAAGACCGACCTCGATCACGTCCTCCGGCTCTGCGACCGTGTGCCGGCCGACTGCGTCGTCGTGGCGGAGAGTGGCATCCGCACCCGGTCCGACGTGGAGCGACTGGAGCAGGCAGGTATCGGCGCGATGCTCGTTGGCGAATCACTGCTGCGGAGCCCCGACCCCGGCATCGCCGCCGCCGCGCTCCTGGGCAGGTGACGCCGGCTTGCCCCTCACGAACCGGTAGCCCATGCCGCGGACCGACAGGAAGTGCACCGGCCGGGCCGGATCGGCCTCGAAATACTTGCGGAGGTTGAGCATGAACGTGTCGACCGTCCGCGTGGCTGGCGCATGGGCCATTCCCCAGACCTTTTTGAGGAGGTCGCTGCGGGACGATACCGTGCCCTCGTGCTCGACCAGATACTTCAGCAGCTTCATCTCCAGATTCGTCAGCCGTACCGGAGTCGTGCCGCTGCTCGCCTCCCAGGTGTCGAAATTCACCGAGGCATCGCCAAAGCGATAGACCGCACCGCCCACAGTCGCATTCTCTTTCTCGTCCGCTTCGGTTTCCTCTGGGGCTCCGGCCGGCGGCCGGCTGTGCCGGACCTGCCGCCCCAGCAGGTTGCGGACGATCGACAGCAGTTCGTCGAGATCGAAAGGCTTCTGCAGATAGACATCGGTGCCGGCGTCGAAACCGCGGATCCGGTCCTCGACGAGCGTCCGTGCCGTCAACATCACGACCGGCGTGTCCCGTCCCTGGGCACGGATCGCCTCGCAGACCGCGTAGCCACTCATTCCCGGCAGCATCAGATCGAGCACGACGAGATCGACCGGAGCATCCGTGGCGGAGATCGCGGCCAGTGCGGCCTGGCCGTTGCCGACGGTCGTCACCCTGAAGCCCTCGGCTTCGAGGTTGTATTTGATGCCAATGGCCAGATGCTCTTCGTCTTCAACGACGAGAATGTGCGGCATGGGAGTGCTCGCGGCTCCAGTCGCGACCAGTGGACACCGGGAGGAAACCAGCTCCCATGGTACCCGCGGACAAAGGCTATCGCGCCAGCGCTGTCCGCGGCCGGAGTGCCCGCACGTAGCCGTGGCCCACGAACCAGTCCCAGGCGTCCTGGGCCGCCGCCTCGAAGGGCCGCCGCGTGTACCCCAATTCTCCCTCGGCACGCTTGCATGAGAAGTTGTGGGGCAGCATGGACATGCCTGTGGCAGCCGAATTGACCTGGAGTTCGCGGTGCGAGAACAGGCCGGCCAGATCGCCGCACCATCCGGCCACATGCACGAATGGCCAGGGAGCGATACCCAGGGGCTGCATGCGGCCTGAGACACGGGCGAAGATCCGCCAGGCATCGAGGTAGGAGAGCGGTTGGCCGCCAAGGATGTAGCGACGTCCAGTCTGCCCGCGGGTCATCGCCGCGAGAATGCCCTGTGCAACATCGCGGACGTCGACGAAGTCGTTGGAGCCAGGTGGGGCGAAGAGACCACGGCCCGCCCCCACCTCCAGAAGCATCCGTCCGCTTGATGGCTTCCAGTCCCACGGCCCGATCATGTAGACAGGATTGACGATCACGGCGTCGAGTCCCTTGTCGACCTCCTCGAGCACGGCTGCCTCCGCCTCCCGCTTCGTGACCACATAGGGGCAGGCGAGCATGCCCCCGGGTGGAGTCTCTTCGTCGGCCGGTTCACCATCCCCGCGCAGGCCAAGGGCGTCGACACTCGAAACATGGATCAGTCGAGCGCCGGCCCGCCGGGCCGCCCGAGCTACCACCCGTGTGCCTTCTACGTTGACGTGCCGCATTTCGGCGAGATGCCGCCAGCCGACATGAACCATCGCCGCGGAATGAACGACGAACCGCGCGCCATCGACGGCGCGTTGCATGGCGGTCTCATCGTGGAGCGCGGCCGCGACGGCTTCAACGGGGAGGGCCGTGAACGCTCCGTCGCCCAAACCCTGACGGGCCGAGCCGGTGGTGTCTTGTGCCCGGCCGGGCCTCACCAGAACTCGCACGTTCTGATTGCGGTCGACCATTTGCCGGACAACATTGTTGCCGACAAGTCCCGTGGCTCCCGTGACCAGACAGTCAGCGGTCGAATCAGACGATCGATAGGGGCGCGTAAAGGCACTCATCAGCGGACAACTCCCGAACATTCCGGATCCAGCCGGGTTGATCGTTCCGTCCGTGATGAACGTGCAAGCCAGCATTAACTATACCATCGGACAACTCGGTTTCAGAACTTTCGGCGTCGGCGAGGCGGTCGGCGTTGACGACCCTGACGGCTGGGCGGAAGATGCTGACAAGAGCCGGAAATTCCGCTGCGGAGAGAGTTTCCAGCCGATGCAGCAACGGCCAATTCCCGACACGGAGCCTCCTGTGGCCGAAGTCATCGTACGACCGGTGGACACCCGCACAGAGCGGAAGCGGTTCATCCAACTGCCCTGGCGGATCTACCGCGACGATCCCTGCTGGATGCCGCCGCTGGTCATGTCGCAGGAGGAACTGCTCGGGTTCCGGCCGCACCCGTTCTATGAGCGATCAAAGAGCCGCTCATTCCTCGTGACACGGGGTGGCCGCGACGTGGGCAGGATCACGGCGATCGTGAATGCCGGCCACATCGAACGCTACAAAGAGCAGCGGGGCTTCTTCGGCTTCTTCGAATGCGATGACGACGAGGCGGCGGCTCGCGGTCTGTTCGATGCGGCCAAAGACTGGCTGCATGGACAGGGCATGACGACGATCCGCGGGCCTGCCAATCCCTCGCTCAACTACGAGTGCGGGCTGCTCATCGAGGGCTTTGAAACGCCCCCCTTCTTCATGATGACGCACAACCGGCCCTGGTACGGAAAGCTGGTCGAGGCCAATGGCTTCGGGAAGATCGAGGATCTCTATGCCTTCTGGGGCGAGATCTCGATGCTCAACAACCTCGACTCCAAGCTGGCGACCATGGTGGAGGGGGTGAAAGAACGCTTCGGCGTGAGGGTCCGTCCACTCGACCGCAACCGCTTCGATGAAGAGGTGCGGATGTTTCTCGACATCTACAACTCAAGCCTGAGCGGAACGTGGGGCTTCGTGCCGCTTTCGTCGAGCGAAGTCAAGCACATGGCAGAGAGTCTGCGGCACCTGATCGTGCCGGAGTTGTCGCTCGTAGCCGAAGTGAACGGCAAGCCGATCGGCACCGTCTTCTGCCTGCTCGACTACAACCCGCGGATCAAGGCGATCAACGGCCGGTTGTTTCCCTTCGGCTTCCTTCGGCTGCTCTGGAATAAGAAGGGCATCAAGCGAATGCGGGCGATCAGCACGAACGTCGTGCCCGAGTATCAGGCGTGGGGTGTGGGGCTGGTGTTGATGGGGGCGCTGGTGAAGCCGCTGCAGGACTGGGGCATGAAGGAGGTTGAATTCTCCTGGGTGCTGGAGAGCAACCATCTCTCGAAGCGATCGCTCGAACGGGGCGGGGCGCTCGTCACCAAGAAGTATCGGATCTATCAGGACGACGCCCCCAGGGCAGGCGGCTGATTCGCCTCCGCTTTACGCGAAGCATGGCGTCGGTTCGTTTTCTCTCGGCCCAGTTGGTTTCTGATGCCGCGACTGACGTCCTCCAGACAGCCTGTTCATGGATACATTTCAATCCGGTTGCAGTTCCGGAATGACAGTGACGGGGGGCACGCCCTCGAACCATGAGGCGACCTCGGATAACTCGACCTTTTTGTGGACCGTTTTCCAAGCCTCGCCACTCTTGCCGCCGAAGTGCAGAAGTAGTCGCTGGTAGTCCCGAATCGCCTGCACGCTGAATCCCGCACGCAGCAGGTCGGCTTGAAGCTTCGTTATGGCTCTCGTCCACGGATACTTCTCATCCAAGCCACCTAAGGCGTTGAACAAGTCACGATCAACGAGAAAAAAGAATCCGTCGGCGATCGTAACGGGGTGGTTGTCGATGGCGCGTAAGCCGGTTGCTCCCCTCACATGGACGCGGCAGATCGAGGCCAAAGAGTGCGCGTCCTGGAACTCGACGTCTGAGTTCAACAGCAGGATGTGCGTAGACTCGAGGCTCGCGAGGCGGGCGCCCATGTTCATGCCAGGCGAGAAAAAACGATTCGTGCTCGACCGTATGAACGTCTGAGTGCCAAAAAAGACAGCGCAGAAGTACAGGAAGACCTTGCTGAACGGACCGCTACCGTTATCAACCAAGACGACTTCGTAATCCACGCCCTTTTGTTGCCGTAACGAACGCAACGTTTTAAAAACATAGCCGACAGCATTATGGGCGAGAATAACGATGCTAATCTTCATCAGTCGATGTGCCGGCGTGGTAAAAGAAGCCAGAGTCAGTCGAACCGCTGCACGCATGTCACTCCGACAAGCATGCACGAGCCTTCTAGGGAACTTCGTAGCCATGCGTCCGCATGGCTGATTCGAAAAAGTCGAAGTAGTTTTTTCCGGTATCCATCTTGTAACGAGCCACACTCTCCGGGCGGACGACGACGCGGGCCAAGGGAAATCCGAGAAATGTCTCCAGCCGTGTCAGGGTCTCCTCCTGACGCAGGACGAAGTCCTCGAAACGAATTTCTAGAAAGTGTTTCGGCTTGGGAGTCATCGTCATCAGGTCGTACTGATACTTCCACGAAATCGCGCGGCGCAGCCGCACGTCGTCTGTCTGCGGGCCAGGCACCCCGAAGGCCCTCAGGTCATCCGTCACATGCTGTTGAAGAATGCAGTCACGAGGGTTGCGAATCCAATAGATGTACCGCGCGTCAGGAAAAAGCCGGACGATCCACGGTAAGACCAGCGTCGTCTCGGGGATTTTCCAGCCCTTGTGTTCCGAAGGACTGGCCAGCACCGTGGCGAGGTAGGTCTGGATGGAGTCGATGAACGCCGAGTCGATTTCCAACTCTTGGAGGCCGGTGAAATTCCATCGGAGGTCGCCCTGCCATTCCACGTATTTCGCCATTACGCGGCAGGCATCGTACATGGACTCGGGTGGCACCAGATCACCCGAGGGGTTGATTCTCCGGCCCATGAATACATTGCTTGCGTACAGCGTGTGTGACAGCGCACGCGTGCCGGAGTGCCCGCGACCGATAATGGTGATCAGTGCCATGGACTGCACGCAAAATTGCAAGGAGTAGTTGCTACTGAGCCGAGGCTCTCAGTGTGTCCAAGCAATATCCGATATCTGCAAATGCTGATGTGGCGATTCAAGGATTCCTTGCCATCAGAAAAGGGCAAAGGAACAACTCCTCCGAATGTTGAGGGTAGCATCCGAAAGTCAGCATCTCAACGAGCGGTGAAAGACGGGTTGTGGGGCCGCTCGGGAGCGTTGGTAGCGGAACCGCCTGGGCGTGTCGATAAGTCCATTGTCGGTGTGGCGGCCTTATATGGCCGGTGCGTCACCGCCGCCAGCGGCGGACGGTGCGTGGGCTGGAGCGATAGGTGCCACCTTGGATGACCGCACCGCCCATGCCGCCCCCCGTGACTCCGCCGACGCTGACATTGGAGCCGCGGTAGTAGCTCCGCGTGGGCGTGTTGTAGTAGGGCCAGACTGAGCGGCCTGCCCGCTGGTCGCGGTCCCACTGCTGGGCGCCGTAGTTGATCCCGGAGAGGTTGAAGCTCGAGTAGGGATTCCGGGGTCCCGCCGCGGAGGCGGGGGCAGCGAGACCGGCTCCGCCAACAAGAGCAAGGGTGAGAACAACGACGAGACGAGTGCGCTGCATCGGGAGCGGCCTTTCGAGATCAGAGGTAGAGGACCCGGGAATTCTACGTGCCGGCATTCCCCAGGGTTCGCTTCAGCGACCGCACGCACTCGGTCTTCCGGGAGGGTGTTTCCAAAACCAGAGACATTCTATGCAGTGGAAGTCCCTTTCCTCTGCCCGGTGGCCAGACGATACTGGTCGCCATGTGCGGCGAACTGTCTCCGTACGCTCTCACGGAGTGGCGAGCTATGCCGACCGGAACGTCGAACGGACATCGCAGGCGTATGGCGGCTGCCGTCATGGCGACGGTGGCCGTGTTCGCCGGCCGATCGTTGGCGGCAGGCGAGCCCGACAGGCCGGCGCCGCAGGATTCCACTCGGCTGTTGCTGGCCGCGCACTGCCTCAAGTGCCATGGGCCTGACGAGGCCAGTGGCGGGTTCCGGATCGATGCGCTGTCAGCCACGATTGATTCGGTCGAGGCCGCCGACCGATGGCAGAAGGTGCTCAACGTGATGAATTCGGGCGAGATGCCGCCCGACGACGAGAAGCAGATCGAAGTGGCTGCCAAGGCGGATCTGCTTGACGACCTGGCCCACGCGCTCGTGACCGCCCGCAAGACGCTCGCCGACACGGGCGGCGTCGTGACCATGCGGCGGCTCAATCGTCGAGAATACGCAAACACTCTCCGCGAACTGCTCGGCATCGAGGTCGACGTGCAGAGCCTGCCCTCCGATGCGAGCGACACCTCGTTCGACACCGTCGGGGACTCGCTCTTCATGTCGTCCGACCAGTTCCAGGCCTATCGCGAACTGGGCAAGAGTGCGATCGCGGCCGCATTCGCCCAGGCCACGGATTCGAGCCCTGTGCGGAAGCATCGGGTGGAACCTGAGGAGGTTGAAAACAGAACCCGACTGGCTGAGCTCGAACGGCAGGTCAGCATCCAGAAACGCTTTCGGCTCTGGAAGCAGGCGATCGATGCCGCCGCGGCTCGGCCGGAGAATCAGGCGACCGCGGCCGAAATCCGTGCCCAGCGGAAGAACGATCCACGAGGGCTCTATCTCGACTGGGAAAAGATCGTCGGGGCTCCGGCACCCGCGACGTTCGGCTTTCCCGATGCCGACGATGCGTTTCACCATGATGGCCAGTGGAATATCTTTGTCCCCGCCAATACCGATTACCTGACGCGACCAGCCTCCCGGGAGGGCGTGTTTCTGGGAATCAATACACGGATCATGTCGCAGGTACCCGGTGATTGGCCGGCGGGTGACTACAGGGTCCGCATCCGAGTGGCGCGGGCCGGTCCGCAGACGCTCGTGCCCTCCCGCACCGACACCGAGCCGTTCGTGGCCGACCCTCCCGATCCGAGCCGCTGTTTTCTCGACGTGCTGAGCTGGGGCGCGGCTCCAGACAAGGTGCTGGCGGTCCACCAGGTCACGGGCACGATGGAGACCCCGGATGAATTCACCTGGACCATGCAGATCGACACGAGCGGCGGCCGCCATTTCCAGCTCCGCGAGCGGGGCGACGAGGAGCAGCGGCCGGCGATCCTCGCGCAGCGGTCTGGACGGGGGCCAGACTTCGGAATCAATCCGGCCCTCTGGGTCGATTGGATCGAGATCGAAGGGCCGTTTCATTCCGAGCGGTCGCAGTCGCGGCGTGCCACGCTGACGTCGTTACTCTCCCAGTTCGACACGAACGAGCTGGACGCGCGCCGCTTCATCGGGACGTTTGCGGCGGAGGCGCTGCGGGGGCGGGAACCAGCGGCCAATTTTCTCGAACGGCTGGCGGGCCGATACGAAACGCTCGTAAAGGGCGGGATGCAACCGCGGCAGGCGCTGGTCGACTGCCTGTCGATGGTGCTAGCCTCGTCGAGCTTCCTCTATGTGGCCGAGCCGGTGGCCGATGGTGACCGACGCGGACTGACCGATGTGGAGTTGGCGTCACGGCTCTCCTACTTCCTGTGGAGCGGGCCCCCCGATGACGTCGTGCTTGCCGCCGCGGCCCGAGGCGACCTGCGGAGCCCGGAAGGCCTCGCTCGGCAGGTCGATGGCATGCTCGCCGACGAACGGTCCCGGGCCTTCGTGGAGGCGTTTGCGTCGCAGTGGCTGCGGATGTCGCGGCTCGACTTCTTTCAATTCAATGCGAAGCTCTATCCCGATTTCAATGGGGGCGTGAAGGAGGCGGCCCGGCAGGAGGTGTTCGAGACGGTCGCGCACCTTGTGCGGCATGATGGCAGCCTGTCGCAGTTGCTGCACTCCGACACGGTCGTGATCAACGGCCTGCTTGCCGACTATTACGGGATTGACGGTGTCGCGGGTGACGCGTTCCGACCGGTCAAGGTACCTCCCGAGAGTCCTCGCGGCGGCCTGCTCGGCATGGCTGCGATCCTTGCCATGGGGAGCAACGGTGAGCAGACGAGTCCGGTCGAACGCGGCGCGTGGGTGCTGCGAAAGCTCCTGCACGATCCGCCTCCGCCGGCACCGCCGAACGTGCCGCAGCTCACCCGGCTGGAAGGCGAACTCGTCACGACGCGGGAACGGCTGCGGATGCATCAGGAAGAGCCGCAGTGCGGCTCCTGTCACCGGAGGATCGACCCCATCGGCTTCGCGCTGGAAAACTTCGACGCCGTTGGACGGTGGCGGACGGAAGACTCCTACGAGAAGCCGGGCGTCGGCCGAAAGACGTGGCCGATCGATCCGGCCGGGGCCTTGCACGGCGGGCCGCCCTTCGCTGATTTTTTCGGGTTTCGCGCGATCGTGGCGGCACGACAGGAGGACTTCGCGACGGGGTTCACCGAGGGCCTCATCGAATACGCCCTGGGCCGCCCATGCGGATTTTCTGACGACGAACTCGTTCAGGCGATCGTTCGACGCGCCGCCGCAAAGGACTTGTCGATCCGGGAGTTCATCCATGCCGTTGTCCAGAGCGATGCGTTTCGGTCAAAGTGACACCACCAGGAGATTTGCACCATGGCATCGCGTCGCCAGAGACCGACTCCCGAATCTCGTCGCCGGTTTCTGAGTTCAGCCACGTCACTCGTCGCGCTGCCGGCGCTCGAATCGCTCGGATTCCGTCGCTCTGTCCGCGCGGCCGACCGATCACCGCCGCCAAAGCGGATGGTATTCCTGGGCATTGGCTTCGGGGTGACCCAGGAAACATGGCTCCCGAAACTCGACGTCGTCGGCTCGGGCTATCCGCTTCCTGAGGGGCTCGCTCCGCTGGCCCGCCACCAGGACGACTTCACGCTGGTGCAGGGCTGCTCCCACCGGTTTGCCAACGATCCACACGGCGGCAGCACGTTTTGGCTCACCGGCGCCAATCCCTTCGGCTTGGCTGGTAAGAGCTTTCATAACTCGATCTCGGTCGATCAGGTCGCGGCGGCAGAGTTCGGCAAAGCAACCCGGTTCAACTCGATTCAACTCAACGGCAGCGAGCCGAACCTTGACGGGCCGGGTCACGGCCGCGGCCTCTCGTTGGCCTGGGATGCAGGCGGCAAGCCGGTGGCCGGCTACAACAGCCCGGTGATCGCCTTTCATCGGCTGTTTTCAGCGGAGGACGTGCCGCTCGAACAGCGGCAGAAGATGCTGGCCGACGAGAGGAGCGTGCTGGACGACATGCTCGAGGATGCTCGCAGCCTGAAACGCGGGCTCAACACGGCCGATGGCGAAAAGCTGGAAGAGTATTTCGAAAGCCTGCGGGCGATTGAGACACGGCTGGCCAAGGAGGAACGCTGGCTGGCCAGTCCGAAGCCCGAGCCGTCGCTCCCGCAACCCGGCGAGGGGCTCGTCGGTCGCGATGAGATCCGGCTCATGTACGACCTGATCGTCGCCGCCCTGCGGACCGACAGCACGAGAGTCGTGACCTACCGCCAACCAATTCAGCACCTGCTCACGAGCCTCGCGATCAAGGTCGCCCCGCACGACATGAGCCACTACCAGCCTGGCGGACGGATGGAGGCCTCGCAGCGCCGTGACACGGTGCAGAGTGACATGCTGGCCACGCTCCTCGACACGCTGAAAGCCACGAAGGCCCCGGACGGCTCGAGCCTCTTCGACCACACGACAGTGGTCTTCGGCAGCAACATCCGCTCGATCCACTATCTCGACAACTGCCCCACCCTGATTGCGGGCCGTGGCGCCGGCATCAGACTCGGCCAGCACATCGTGCAGCCGAAGGACACGCCGCTGTGCAACGTCTGGCTGACGCTGCTCAAAGGCTCCGGGATCGATGTGGAACGGTTTGGCGACAGCACGGGCGTCGTCCGGGAACTCGTCACCGGCTGACGATCGTCCCCAACAACCTCATGGACTCGTTCGCCGGAGCGATTCGGGCAGTGCCACGGGGGCACGCTCCTACCGCTTGCCTCGCTTGGGTCGGTAGCCCACGCTCTTTCTCTGGCGGGCCTCCTTGCGCGGTCCCGTGCGGGAGCTGCTCGCCCCGCGGCCCGTGGCGGGGCCGCCGGATTGGCGGCCTGTGGTCGGCCCGCCCCGGATGTGGTCGCCGGAGGTCGATTCCGTGAACGCCCGCGTCGCCTCGCTCCGCTTACGGTCGAGGGCCTCCTTCGGCGCGCGTTCCGGGATCAGGCAGTCGCAGCCGCTTCCGATGAGATCGTGCCGGCCCTCCTGTTCGAGCGCCCGTCGCACCTCAAAATAGTTTTCCGGTTTGAAGAACTGCAGCAAGGCCCGCTGCATCCGTCGGTCGCGGAGGCCCTTTGTCACCTTCACCGGCTGCTTTGTCATCGGATCGAGGCCGGTGTGGTACATGCAGGCGGCGATGTCGAATGGGCTGGGGATGAAATCCTGCACCTGATCGGGCTGGTAGCTGTTGCGCTTCAGGAAGAGCGCCAGTTCGATCATCTCCTCGACGCCACTGCCAGGATGGCTGGCGATGAAATAGGGGACGGTATATTGCTTTTTTCCGACGCGGCGACTGGCGGCCTTGAAGGCCTTGTCGAACTCGACGAAATCGTCGGCCGCCGGCTTCTTCATCAGGCTCAAGACTTCGGGATCCGTGTGTTCCGGCGCCACCTTCAAGTGACCGCCGACATGATGCTCGGCCAATTCCCGCAGATACTCGGGATCCTTACGGGCCAGGTCCATGCGAACGCCCGAGGCCACGAGCACCCGCTTTACTCCCTCGACACTCCGCGCCTCCTTCATCACCGCCTTGAGCGGACCATGGTCGGTGCCCAGCAACTTGCAGACGGTGGGATGCACGCAGGAGAGCCGGCGGCACTTCGCCTCCACCTCGGGCCGCGTGCACCGCATCTGATACATGTTGGCCGTCGGCCCGCCGATGTCGGAGACCGTACCCTTGAAGCCGGGCTGCGAGGCCAGGAGCTTGATCTCGGTGATGATTGAATCCTGCGAACGGCTCTGGATGATCCGTCCCTCGTGGGCCGTGATCGAGCAGAACGTGCAGCCGCCGAAACAGCCCCGCATGATCTGGACGCTCGTCTCGACGACTTCGAATGCCGGGATGCGGGCATTGCCATAACAGGGGTGCGGCCGGCGGGTGAAGGGCAGCCCGTAGACCTCGTCCATCTCGTCCTGCTCCAGCGGCAGGGCAGGGGGATTCACGACCACCGCCTCGCGGCCGTAGCGCTGCACGAGCCGCTTCGCGTTGTGCGGATTGGTTTCCAGATGCGAGATTCGCGTCATCTCGCAGAACGCGAGTTTGTCACTGACCACCGCGTCGTAGTCGGGCAGTTCGAGGGTGTCGGGCCCCGACGGCGGCGGCTCGCTGGCGCCGAGGCGGTAGGCCACGCCACGCCTGTCGCGGAGGGCCTTCACCATCCCGGTCGTGGCGACGCCGTCGGCGGTCTGATCGGCCGACGCCGCGAGTCCGCGGGCGATGTCGAGCACGGTCCGCTCCCCCATGCCGAAGACCACCACGTCGGCCTTCGAGTCGAGCAGGATCGACCGGCGGACCGTGTCGCTCCAGTAGTCGTAGTGGGCGATCCGACGGAGGCTCGCCTCGACGCCGCCGGCAACCACCGGCACTCCCGGAAACGCCTCTCGTGACCGCTGGCAGTAGGCGAGGGTGGCCCGGTCGGGCCGCCGACCAATGATGCCGTCGGGTGAGTAGGCGTCGTCGTTACGAACCTTCCGGTTGGCGGTGTAGTGGTTGATCATCGAGTCCATGTTGCCCGCTGAGATGCCGAAGAACAGGCGGGGCCGGCCGAACTGCCGCCATGGCTCGCAACTGCTCCAGTCGGGCTGGGCCAGCATGGCCACGCGGAAGCCAGCCGCCTCGAGGAGCCGGGCGAGCAGGCCGTTGGCAAAGCTCGGATGATCGACGTACGCATCACCGCTGACGAACACGATGTCGATCGACTCCCAGCCCCGCGCGAGCATCTCCGCGCGGGTGGTCGGCACTGGAGGGCGAGGCCGGCGATCGGTGGTGAGGGAGAGAGACATGGAAGCGGAGACAGCGGGCACAAAGGGGATGCGGGCATCGTCACGGACTCTCGAAGTGTACCCCCGGGAATCCGCGCCCGGGCGGAAACCGTACCGCCGACGTCGGGCAGGTCGGACTTCAGGAAAAACGGGTATATTTTCGACATGAAGGCCATCCCAATCTCCCGCAGTGCAGCCCCGCGGTGTCGCCAGCTCGTGGTCGCA
>Ga0214921_10002415_pt1 | contig 30406 bp, 29 predicted proteins | sample LL1505_MetaG_FD_177992 | JGI IMG/M metagenome (GOLD analysis project Ga0214921, IMG submission 177992) | Freshwater microbial communities from Lake Lanier, Atlanta, Georgia, United States - LL-1505 | ecosystem: Environmental > Aquatic > Freshwater > Lake | place: USA: Georgia | collected...
TGACAGATCATTTCAATTCTCTTGAGATTCCATCATCTCTTGAAAGAGAAAACAATGCTCCTTACACTAAAGAGTCAACTTATTATAGATTAAAGTTTGAAAAATATTTTGGACAGAATGATAATGTAATACCTAGATTTTGGCTTCCCAGTTGGACAAACGAAAAAGATCCTAGTGCTCGTAAATTACACTCAATTTATAACCAATAAATAAATTTATAAAAATTTATTTATTTAAATTTGGAGTCTCTTAAACTGCTTGTATTTAGATTTATCAAAAATACTTTCATCATAAATTTGCTCGTAAGGAAAAGAGCATCTAGGAATGAAGAAACAAAAATCAGTTTTAATTGGCAAATGTAAGGACAAAGAGAATATACTACTATCCGCAAAAAAAATATATTTTGCATTAGAAATAACATCCTGATAATAAGCAATTGGTTTATAAACAAATTGTTGTGCTAATTCATAGTATTTGTGAGACGGTTCATACTCATTTTCTATAAAATTGATAATAAATAAATCAGTGTCAGCATACTTAGATATTACATCTTTTGTTTCAAAAACTTTTCCTGTGCTTGATATATTATGAACTACAATATAATCATTAATATTATTTTGTTGTAACAAATTATATAGTTCAATACTTTCTTGTGGTTTATTTATACTGTGAAAATCCCAAAAAACTTTTCTTGGAACTCCGATATCGTCATATAATTCTAAAGGAAAATTTAATGTTTTGTGATTGTTTTTCTTGAAAAAATTATGATTCCCGCATATATAAATATCTTGATTTTCTGCTAATTTTGTAAACTTATTCATTTCATAACCATAAACTGGACTAATATCTTTGTCTTCTTTAACAGGATAAAATTCAATTTTAGGATTACTAATAAGCAATTTTAAATTATCCATGTATTTCTCTTTACAAATTACTGTCAACTTTTCATACAAATTTGATAGAAAATTCATCATACCAATACATAGAATACTATCGCCTAGTCCAATATGGGATAAAAGAAATCCATCTTTAAATTTTGGTGTAAAAGTAATCATATCATCATACTTAAAATATTCGATTATTTTTTGTCTTTCTACATTAGGAATAAATCTAACTTCTACTTTATCATTTCTAACTGAACTTTCAAGTATAATATCAATATATTTATCAAAATCATTTTCAGATACATATACTTTACCTACAGTCTTAACCAAATAACCCTTTTGTTCTTTAAGTTCTGAACTGCACATTTTATTAATTTTATCCTTTACTCTAAAACGAGAATCATTCTCATATACAATACTTTTAGCAACTTGAGCGCATCTTTCTGTAGATATTTCAGAACGTATTTCATCTTCTAAATTCCAAATATCAAGATTGATCTTCTTTAGCAATTTATAGTGTCTATCACACTTTTGAATATAAGTTTCAAGAGACTCAACAAGAGTATCATATTCTTTCTTTACTTCTTTTCTTTTAGATTCATCTTTAATAAAAGTAAGTTTAATATCTAAAATAGTTAGTTTATCAATTCCTTCGCCAATAGAAACAGGTAATGTGAATAACATTTTAATAAAGTTTTGAAGTTTTAAATTTCAATAAGTCTCCAAATTTTTTGGGTTGTATATTTCAATGTCCACACACAAATTTTGTGTGTGGGGTCGGAAAATATGCTCTTTGGGTTAAGACTGAAAGTTTCCCGATTTTAATTTTTTCACAAAAATTTTAAGGAATCCATTTTAATTTTAAAAAATCCATTTTAATTTTAAAAAATCCATTTTAATTTTAAAAAATCCATTTTAATTTTAGAATTAAAAATATAGTCTTATAGGTAAATGGAAAATCAAAAAAATAATAAGACTAATAAGTGTAATTTTTGCCTTAAGTCTTACTCTTCTATTTACTATTTACGAACGCATATAAATAAATGTGAGAAGAAGACTGTAACTAATGATTATAAATGCCAATATTGTGATAAAGGATACAATTCAAATTATTATTTACAAATACATCTCCAAACTTGTAAACACAAAGTAATAGTATCTCTAGAAGAAAAACTTAAAGAAAAAGATAATTTCATATTATCACTTGAAACTGAAAACAAACAATTAAAAAATACATTATCAGAGTTTGAACTAAGAGTAAAAGAGTATGATATAGAACAAAAATATATAAAAGAGAATTATAAAGAACTTTTAAATAAAGTTAATACTACAAATATAAATACCTATACTCATACATCTAATAACAATAATATAACTCTTAAACAAGTTGTATCTAATTTGGAACCTATATGTTACGATGATATAAAAAGTTCAATGTCTCAATTTACTAACGAATATATAGACGATGGGATTATTGGATTTGCAAGGTTTCTATGCGACCATAGTTGTAATAATAAAATTATAACTACTGATAAAAGTAGAAACACAATTGCTTATAGGACAAAATTTAACGACTTTATTAAAGATCCAGAGTGTCTAAATCTTATAAATAAGACATTACAAGATAATAGTGAAGAAATAATTAGAAAAACAAATGATAGGATAGAATATTATAAGGAACTTCTAGATACAGATGATGAATTTGAAACCTACTTTAAGAGAGGAACAAAGATAGCAGATTTAAAAAAACTTACAGAGTCATCTTTAAAGGAAAAACCAAACGAAAACATAAAGAAAATATCTAATGTTATGTGCACTCACGGAATCAAAATTTATCAAAAAGCAATAGACAATATTAAAGTATAAACGATTTTCAAAAAATGAAAATATTTTCAAAAACTTTCAAAAACTTTCAAAAACTTTCAAAAAGTGAAAAAAAGTGAAAATATTTTCATTTTTTGAAAATTCTTAAACTTTCCGATTTTATCCTCTTAGAAGTTATATTGATATTTTTGATTTTTTATTTTTCAACATATGTGTTGACCTTTTTTCATGGCATAGATTTTAAACCCTAAGTTTTAAAATTTAAAGTAAACATTCTATTATAAAATGGATGTAACTCTTTATTCTATCGCTAAAACTGATAAAACTAAAATATGGAAAATTAAAGTTGAAACAAACTCTGAATATTCAACTATAAAATGTTCATATGGTTATCTTAATGGTAAACTTACAGAAACTATATCCCATATAAAAGAAGGTAAAAATATAGGTAAGAAAAATCAAACTGACCATTATCAACAAGCTCTTAATGACGCTAAATCTAAAGTTGATAAAAAACTTAAAGAAGGTTATTCTTATGAAAGTCATACCACTCCAGTAATGCAAAACGACAGATTACAAACATTTATCCCAATGCTTGCTCAAGAGTATAAAAAACATATGAATAAGGTAGTTTTCCCTTGTTTTATCCAACCTAAATTAGATGGTTACCGAATGATTTTTAATCCTTTTACAAACAAGATGACTTCAAGATCTGGGAAAGAATTTTCTGTTTTATACACAACTGAGTTATTTGAACAACTAAAGTCTCTCAATTCTCAATACGTATTAGATGGAGAATTGTATTGTCACCAAAACTTAAAATTCGAAGATTATGGTGTTCTCCGTAAAAAGAAATTTGAAAAAGAAGATTTGTACGTTTTTAATAAGATTGAATATCATGTTTATGATATTATAGATACTAACCTAGATTTTTACGAGAGAGCATTTATATTGAGTAAGCTCATATTTCCTAGTAAGATAAAAATTGTTAGCACCTATGTATGTAAAACTATAACTGATATTGAACAGTTCCATAAAGATATTGTAAGTAGAGGATATGAAGGAACTATGATTAGAAATAATAGTGGTAAATATAGATGTAAATATCGTTCTTATGACTTGTTAAAACATAAAGATTTTGATGATGCTGAGTTTGAGATTGTAGGGTTTTCTTCCGAGAAAGACACATCTGGAAATGATGAAGACTTAGTAGTATGGATTTGTCAAACTGATAATGGTCTTAGATTTAATGTTCAGAGTAAGGGAACTAAACAAGAAAGACAGGATATTTACAAGGATGCGAGCAAGTACATAGGAAAAAAATTGTGGGTAAAGTTTTTTGGTCTTACTAATGACGGTGTTCCTCGGTTTCCTAAAACCATGAGAGATGGTATTGCATCAATAAGAATTATGAATATTTAATTTTATAGATGTAGAATGAAAGGATAAATATGATAAATATCAATAAATAAATTATGTATCTTTCTGTATTTGATTTTTGTATATTTTCTTTTTTAGGTTCAAAAGACACTTTTGAACCTTCATCCATATAAAACAAAAAATATGCTTTCCCGTTTCTCTGATTATTTAAATTAAATTCACTAAAATTGAATTCAGCATCTTTTTTTAGAGTTATTATCCAATTAGGTTTATCTTTGAAATCTGTTTTCAACATATTATTACCACTAAAACGTTCATCAGTAATCTTATCAACTATTATAGAGTTGCTATTATCTACAGTAAAGTAACTATCCATTTATAATAAGAAAGGAATTAAATGATTTTTTTTTGAAAATTTGGAGGGGTTTATCATCCTTTCACTACATATACACGAATTTACACAAAATGTCTTCTGCTACCAGTTTCGAGTGTGATATCTGCTGCGATAAGAGATACTACGGTGTCACTTGTCTTTACTGTCAAAAGAAAGCATGCGTGACATGCACTGAGACCTACATTCTTGATAATCCTTCTGCTCGTTGTATGTTTTGCAAGAACAACTGGAACACCGAGTTCTTGCAGAAAAACTTTTCAGGTTCATTCATGAACAAAAAATACAAGGAGCATGTAAAGATTGTCATTTATGACAGGGAAAGAGCACTTTTCCCAGAGACCCAAGCAGATATTGAGAACGACAAGAAAAAAGAAGTTTACCAAAAGCAAATCAAGGAGAAGAAAGAACAAATCAACAAATTGAAATCAGAAATCATGGAACTTGAACTTGCTATGAACGGTAAAAAGAAGGAAGAAAAACGCGTTGTTGTCTACAGTATCCCCTGCTCTCAGAACGGTTGTCGTGGATTCTTAAACAGTCAGTCTGTATGTGGTATATGCGATAAAAAACACTGCTCTAAATGCCGTGTTGCTCCTGAAAATCTTGATGAGCACAAGTGCGACCCCAATACTCTTGAGACAATTAAGATGTTGGAGAAAGACACCAAACCCTGTCCCAAGTGCTTTACACCTATCTCCAAGATTTCGGGTTGCGACCAAATGTGGTGCACTCAGTGTAAGACCGCGTTCAGTTGGAAGACTGGTATGATTGAGACTGGACACGTTCACAATCCTCACTACTGGCAGTATTTACAAAAGGAAGGAAGAGATTTAGAGCAAGTGAGAGCAATGAATGGACAGAGACCTAGAGACTGTAATAACATCCTTCAAGACATTGCCTATGACTTTGATGACAGCAATGTTAGAGAATTGTGTCGTTTGTTTCTTCATATCAGACAGGTAGAAATCCCTCACTTCAATACAGTTAATTATGTAGAAGCAAATATGGATTTGCGTAAAGAGTTCTTGACCAACAAGATAGACGAGCAAAAGTTCAAGAAGACTTTACATATGAGACAGAAAAAGAATGAATACAAGGACGAGATGAGACAGATTGCACAGATGTATCATGATGTAGGTAGAGACATCCTTAAGAAGTATCATGAAAAGTTAGTGATAGACAAGAGAACTAAAAAACTGTTGGAAACAGACAAGAAATCCTTAATAGAAGAAGTGAAGAACCTCTCCATATATGTGAAAGATCAGATAATGACAGTGTGTGATAGATATGATTACAAACCACCTAGTTTCAGTGGTTATACAATGCTCATATATAAAACTGCTACTGGTAAGAGTATGTAAGATATTAATCACTTGGTGAATATAGGTAAGTAAATATACAAACACAAATAAACAAAACACAAATAAACAAAACACAAATAAACAAAACACAAATAAACAAAACACAAATAAACAAAACACAAATAAACAAAACACAAATAAACAAAACACAAATAAACAAACACAAAAATCATCTATAAAAAATAGATGATTTTAAATAAATGATTTTCATAGCAACTTAATACTAGATTTATTACAGACTTAAAAATGTCTTCTCCCCTATCGATTATCGGACGCTATAACTTTCACGTTGCTTTTATGCACACTCACGATATCAACGACTATGAGAAAGCTTATACGTTCATAAGCGAACAAGGTTCTCTTCTCCATGTATTTGTTGATACCTTGTCTTTTTCCAGCAGACACGTATATTTGGAAGCATTACCAGATAAGAACACTACACTGGATTTTATGGATTTGATAAGTTACAACACGGAGTTGGATAAAGTCACAAAGGCCTATAAAGAAAAGGAAAAAACAGTGGAGATTATGTTGAGAGAAATCAAGGATTATTTAGCGATACTTATCTTGATGAAGAAGGAGGTGAAAAGTTACAACTAAAGTATAATCAATATATCATATAAATGGTATATTGAAATGTTCATGGCGGGAATTGAACCCGCGACCTTTGGTACATAAGACCAACGCTCTACCGATTGAGCTACACGAACTGATATTGTATAACAAGTTGTTATACAATAGATATATTTATTTCTTTAAATTAATTTTAAAACCAGAAAAATACTCTTGATAAATTAACATTATCTCTCTTAAAAACTTCAACTGTATTATCTTCAATTGTAACAGAACCATTTGAAATTATGTTTGTTTCTATTCTTCCAAAGTCATAGGAACTATTAAAGTTTATAGTATAAATATTGCTAGAATAATTTATTGTTCCAGAAATTATATTATTTTTCTTATCATATACACTTATATTAGCATTTTGAACTGAAGAAAAGACCTTAATAACCTTTCCAAAGGATGAGGATACAACACATTTAAATAATCCAGTATCAAAACTTGCAACATAGTGTTCTCGTTCATTTACAATAGCACAACTACTCCAGTTTCCAATTTGAGATATTTCTCCTGCACTTACAAAATCAGTTTTCCCTAGAAGTTTGATACGCTGTATTTCTATATTTGAAGAAGAAAATGTAAGTCTAAACCATCTATAACTAAAACCATTATTATCTACAGTAGAATACAAATTAAGATTTGTTCCAATAGGAGGATAAATCCAATTAGTTCCATCATTAGAACCTAATACTGAAATTTTTACATCTTCAGAAGTTAGATTTACAATATTAATGTCAGTTAGTAGAAACTTATAAGGAAGTTTTATAGTAACATTTCTATTTGTATCAGTATTTGTAGGAGACCAGATAGAAGTGTCATCTTTAAAAGCGTTAATTATATTTGTTCCTGATAATGTAGTGGAAGCACTTACATTATAATCTAAATAATCTGCTGATACTTGATTATTAGGATAAACCATAGGTTCATAACACTCTTTCTTTGATACACCATAAATTGACCAATCATATCCGTAATTATAGGAAGCATATACATAACCTCCATATACAGTTGCTAACATGTATTGTCCACTATCAGATATAGCAACAGATGACCATTTACTTCCAGTATTACTAAGAGCACTATCAATAACTTCATTTCTAATTTGAGACCAGTTTGCTCCACGATCATAACTAATAAAAAGACCGTATTCAGCACAAGCAAATTGAATAATACCGTCTTTAGTATCATCAGAACTTTTACTCATAACAATTTGAACCCATTTTTTAGCAAAATTTTCTGGAGAAGAAGTAAATAACACACCATTATTAGTAGAAATGAAAATATTCCCGTTATAAGCACAAGCAGACATATACTTTCCACTGAAAGAACAATCTACAGAAATCCAGTACCGATTTATATTGGAAATACTTTTTGAACTTGTATTACCAGTTAAATTACCTGCTTCATTGTATTCAGTAAAACTTGTTCCAGAATTTGATGAAACTAATAATTTACCGTTATAAACTGCTGCTAGAATGAATGTTCCATTTTGTGAACAAGCAATATCTCTAATAGAACCTGAAATAGTATATATAGGAGTATTGTTTTTAAGTATAGAAGAAGAAGTTATAGATAGGTTATTAGAAATTTTCTTTATAATTGTAGTATCAGATGAAAGAGCAAAAGTGTTTCCATTAAAAACATTTTTTACACCTTGGTTTGATATGGTAGAAGTATTAAAAGAATAAGAGGGATAGCAAAGACCATTGTTTAAGGTATATGGAGTATTTTGTAGAGATTGAGGTATGTTTGTATTATACATTTTATATATATCATTATCATTTATTATTAACGATGTCAGTGTTTTATTAACACTGACTAATTTTCCTAACAACAAATTATTTATAATATTAGATTTTGTATTGATAATATAATTGTAATCAAAATTACTAACAATAATATAATTTCCATATATATTTTTTATAAATAAATCAAATATTGGAGCCTTGTAAATTAATTCTAATTCTCTTGTGATAAAATTAAAACAATATAATTCTCTAAGTTGAGTAAAATAAAAATTTTCATCAGAACACATTAAACTATTAATAGACCGCATAACATATGGTTTCCTTATAGTGTTAAAAGTTATCCCATAATCTTGTGAAAAATAAATTAATTCTGTATCAGATGTTAATACAACCATATTACCTTTACTATTAATATCAAAAAATAAAGGTAGAACTGAAGTATCATTTAATGACTTCCACGTTTTCTTATTAAAACATACAAAAAATTTTCTATTTTCTAAAATTACATATATAATATTCGCATCAAATGATAATACAACATTTGATATTTTTGCGTCAAATGTTCTTACTAATTGTAAACTATTTGTTGTCCAAATATATAAGTTAAAATTAGATGTAGATGTAATTATTATTGTATTAGCATCTTTAGATAATAGTGCTATATTTATAGGTAGTGGTATATAATACATAGTAAAAGTATCTCCATAGTTAATTGAATAGTATATTAATCTATCATTTACACCATAATATATAAGATACCTATAATCATCACCTGAAATGATTTTATAATTTTTATTTATCAAATTTCTTATATATGTTGGGTAAAACTGAACAGGATAATAACTCTTTTCTATTAAAAATCTTGAATGTGTATCTGACCTTAATACAAGTGTATCAAACTGATTTCTTGTAAGATTGTATATGACATTATATAAATTTCTAAAACTTATATTATTTAATATTTGATACTCTGAAATTGAAAATTGTAATTTTGAATAAAAATAATTTATACCTGCTAAATATGCAGTCTCTTCTTTTCTAGCTCCTCCAGAATAAACTGAATCATCTATAAAATCTATTAAATTCATAACATCATTAAAACTTATTATAGAATTTTCTCCATCTAAACCAAAAGAACCACTAAACTGAGAAATTATATTATTTGATTCTACAATTATATTTCCAACATGTAATTTTTCAGGGTAAATTAATGAAATTATATTGTTAGTTTTTGTTATACTAATACTCACTGAACTAAATCCAGTTCTATTTTTTAATATATTTAGACTATTATTTATTGAAAAAATTTCATCTAAATTTTCATCATAAATTTTGATTATAAAAACACTCTGAGGGATATTAAGTAGTATTATTTTTACTTTTATATACATTTGTGTAAGTAATGGTAATAAATATGTTCCTGTTTTTATATGTTTTAGATAATAAAAATATTTAACATTGGTATTTATATTTTTATAGTCAATATATCTTTCATAATATGGAAGTTGATTTGTTATTAGTTTATCTAATTCATTTATACTTTTTTGTTCTACTATGAATTCTGCATCATATTTATTAAATTTAGGGTCAGAAGATCTTAGATACGTTAAAAAAATATAATCTTTATACTTAAATATAGAAGATTTTATACCACTTGGAAACAAATATAATCCATCAGTATTCAAACGAAAACCTTTATTGTTTGATATTGCTTGAGTTTCAAATTCAGTAGTTAACATATTTGTAGGAGGACTGCAATTTTGATATACTACAGAGGGTATATTGCATGCCAAAGGCAAATCTTGTAAAGATACATTACTGTATCCTATCATACTTGATACAATTGCTTCACCTCTTTGTACATAGTTTTGAACCAGACTATCATAATAGCATGTTCCATAATTATACTGCATTTGTCCACAGTTGTAAGAGGATTTTACAACTTGATAAATGCGTTCAAAATCTTTAGTGTAGGTAGAGGGAATTGATTTAGTAGATTTATAAGGTGTTAGAGCATAAGTAGAAGAGGGTTTATCAACTATAGTTTTATAGTCATCGTCATCCTCTATTTTTTTACTTTTATTTGAGCTTAGTAAACGTGAAGGAGTAGAACCACTTGAACCCTGTTTAGCACGTTTAATAATATTGTCTAGAGCAGACATGTTTTTATAATTATAAAACATTTTAAAATTATTTTTAAAATGTTTTTATTTAAATTTTTTCGTAATTAGGTTCCTTTTGTGCATAACAGTTAGTGTAAGTTTGAGGAACATTTATCAAATGGGTAATCTTGAACCCTTGTGTAGGATTATGAATTTTCAAATTGAGTTTTAGGTATCTGTCTGTAATTGCAGTTTTCAAATTATTATAACCACCATAAGCATATGTTGAAGGAGGTTGAGAAGGATTTGATGATAAAATAGGTTTATTATTCTCTCCTGTTATTGTGAATTCTGTAATATTAGTTTGATTTATAATCATTTGAATTATAGATTTAATCATACCTGGTATATCTGGTTTATCAACAGTTCTATTTAATTCCTTATTAAATATATATGCATCTACCAATTCCATATCTATAGTGGTATTTAATACAGCATTCGTAGCATCGTAAGTACTAAATACCTTATAACTTACAAATCTATTATTTTCATCAGTATTTATCTGAGGAACTAATACATCTTTCACAGGACAATTAACTGCTTCAGGATTTTTATCAGTATTTGGTTTATACACTAGTTTATCTAATATTGTATTATTTAGTGTGTTACTTAATATATATTTATCATCTGTACAACCTGATGAAAAAATAGTTTTTAAATTTTTAATTCTTTCATCTAAAAAAGATATTAATGCATTGAATGAACTCAAGAAATTAACTAATAAATCTTCTCTATCTAACAAATTTTCTCTCTCTTTTAAAAAATTAATTAAACCTCCTATAGATAACACTATATTTTGTTTTTGTGTTTTTTCCTGTTCTGGAAGAGCATCAAATATAGTTCTTAATACTATATAATCTTGTTGTAGTTTTGTAAATCTGTTTTTTATATTTTCAACAGAAGATGTCATTTTATATAATAATAATAAAATTATGAAAAATTTAAACAAGAGTTTGTATAAAAATTCATATGAGGAGCTGATAATAATATTTGACTATTTAGTTCTGTGTCATTATAAACTGCCTTGTAAGAATTACTAGCATTTTCAAGTGCAGTATCATTTAAGTTTTGTATTTCACGTGTGACGCCTTCTGTTTTTTTATATTGTTGGTCTTGACGACAGTTAATACAATATCCTAATCCATTTGTTTTCTTAAAATTGAATGAAGGTGTATCTCTTCCAAAGAAATCTTTTGTTCTAAAACCACAATCATTTACACACTCATTTTTAACTACTTGGGAACCATTCATAATCTTATTATAGTAAGTTTCTAAGGGGCAACTTGCGACACATCTTCTATTAACAGTATCGTTTATATTATTTGTTCCATTATCTTTACAATCTCCAATACAAGTTCCATTTCCATTGTCATAATAACCTGAAACACATCTTACTTTTTGACAAACACTCTTATCATTACATTGCCCTTCAGAATTTGCTTCTGAAGGAGTACAACTTGTTCCGCTAGTTTTATTAGTAATAGTTATACTATCTGCATTAGGATTGAATACTACATTTTTACATTGTTTATTAGCATCTGTTAGATAGTTTTGTTCATATTGAGTAAAGGCATTATTATAGTTTTGACAAATACCTCTATTATCTCTATACTTACCTCCTTTGTCAGTACTACTTCTATAAAATCCTGCTGGACAACTTCCAGATATACATTTATTTCCGCTTACAATAGTTCCACTAGGACATTCAGTATAACACTGATTATTATAAGCAAATTCATTTTCTTTACAACATCTACTTATATCAGTTATACAGTCATCTGCATTAGGATTTTCAGTTACAGTTTCACAAGTTCTTTCTGGTGCACATACTTTAGTACGTCTCTTACATTTCTTTTCGTTTAGATCATTGTAAAATCCAGAAGGACAAGCAACGAAATTACATACTCCATTCACAGACTCATAACCTAAATTACAACCTTCTTTTACGACTGTTTCTGTTTTGGTTGCGGTCTTTTCTCTAGACATCATTACACCAACTATAATGACTATAAGAACTAATACTCCTATACCTATATAAATGGTTGTTTGGTTCATTTAATAATTAAAAAAGAAAATAATTTTATTATCTGTATATAAAATGCTTTTCGAAGACTTAGTTTGCCGTTTCTACAGCTTCATAATCAAGATTAAACTCCTTCATTGGAAAACTAATTCTTTTGCAGTTCATAAGAGCACTGACCAACTCCTTATAGCCTTAGAACCCAATTTTGATAGAATCATGGAAACCTATATGGGACTTAATGACGAAAAAGTAATAGAAGGTAACAAAGCTATTAAAGTGATTGCTATTGAAGACAGTGATTACTTGAAATGTTTGAATGAATTTGAAGAGTATCTTAAGAGCATTTCTCTCACTGAAGCATTTAACAATATAAGAGACGATATTTTGAGTGATATCAATGTTGCAAAATATTTAACACATTTGAAATAAAGTTAAAGAGTATATCACAGAATTTTAAATGAATATCACATCTCTTATGGATGTTATAAACAGTGAAACTTCTATTAATAAAATATATACTTCCCCTATTGAACGTTTTACCGATAATGATAATATTTTATCTGATAGAATATTTGCATTTTCCTTACTCGAAAGTCACGAACAACTTGAATTTATATCTGATTTATGCTCTGTATATCAATTCACCAAAACAGATAGCACAACTAAACTACTAAAAGGATTATGCTCCCATCCAGATATTGATATCACTATTAAAAATATCATTCTCACTGTATTTGATGATGATACAGAATTAAAACTACAAATTTTAGAAACAAGTGAAAACAAGTTCAATTTAATTGTGTTTTTTGATATTTTCAAAAGATTAATTGATGATAAAATCTATCTCAATTTTACCCATAGGATTAATAATATTATAGATTATGTATCCAGCAGGAATAAAACTGAAGAATATTATTATAAAATATATAAAAATGTAATTTATTTTAAGGATAAAAAATGTGCTATACAATTTTACAAAATGTTGTTTTTCAACAGTAATGAACACACCAAAATATTATGCGCTGATGCTTTAAGAAATCATATGAATGAAGAAGAACTATTAAAGGGAATTATAGATTTATGTGAGAGTATAGAATCCAATGACAGATTATTAGCGGATGCTGCTGACTTGCTACTTAGATGGGGTAAAAACGCTGATAAATATTTCAAAAAACTCACTGGTATAAACCAGCAAGAAACTATTTTTGAAAATAGAGAAAATGCACATGTATTTTCAACTGATAATAATATAGAAAAGTTCATAAATTTTCTCTCTAATATAAACTTGACTAAAATAGAAGAAGCAGATTTGTTTATTAAGTATAGTGAATATTATAAATCCAAGTCTTCCAAAATTGATATTGCCATTTCTAGAATATATGTAGACCAAGCAACCTATAAAGGTTATTCACTACTTACCATATTCCTAAAAATGTGTAAGAGTATAGACCAAAACACTCACAAACAAGAATTAGAAAAACGTCTTATAGAGGAACTTGAAGAAATGTCAGGCACATGTTCGTCTGGACATATTATCAGATTAGCAAATGTATTTAACGGTTTTGAATTAGAGTTAAACGTGAGTATTGAAGAAGAGTTTAGATATAAATTTAAACACATTATTATGAAGGAAATACAAAAGGATGAAGATTTAGTAGTAGATGGAATAGATGGAGAAAAACTGTCTTTGTTTCTTATGAAGAATGTAGATAAGGTTTTTAATATTTTGTGGAAGGAATATGAAGGACAAATGATAAAGACAGAATTCGAGGATTTATTTAGAAAAGAGTATATGAAATATGAACAATTAAATTAAAATTTATTTTAATATATATATTAAAATAAAGGATGCATAACAATGATGAAGAAATTTTTTGGGCATATGATCTAAGTTCATTGTTCCGTTGTTTCAATCTGGTTCCTTACGGAAGTATATCATCTGGAAGTAGACTTAACGCCATCACCAGACTGGTGTTATTAATCTACGTTATTCTCCTTATTGTAAAGTATAAACACGCTCATTTATTCTTTGTGTGTTCCATTATACTTATTTTAATTGTACATTTAAAATACTCGCAAGAAAATTTTGAATTATTATCTTATGATAACAATAAAATGAGTAAATATACTTCGCAACATTTAAATAAAACTCAGGACTACAATGCCAATCCAGAAATGCGAATTACCAACACTCTAAACCCTCATGTTTTGTCTCCTAACACTCAAAGAGAAACTTATGCTGATATTCAGTATTACTCTCCTAAATCTGGAGTTAATACAAAGATGTTCATTGAACCTCTTATTGCTCCCAGATCTCTTGATAGAGAAGTTTGGGGATATCCTTCCACTTATCCTTCAGGTATGAACACTTCAACATTGTATGAACAAACTGAATCTCAAAATTTCCCTAATGGATACAACCAATATCTTCCTAGAGAAGAAATGCAATATATTAATGTAAACAAACCTCAAAATCCTGAACAAAATCCTATGAATTTCAATAAAAAATTAACCCCTATTAATCAAGTTATGAATGACTATACTAACCCCTTATTCACATCTCCCAAATCTCCTCAACCTCCTACTAAATTTGCTCAACAAGAAAATTACCAAAATATGAATGCTACTAGAGTGTTAAATGACAATCTTGGAAAGAATAATGTATCTTCTATAGAGAGCGTTATGGATATTAAACAACCCGTTGGTAATTATATGTTGCCTGCAACTCCTACTTATATGTATACTGAAGAATATTTCAAACAACCTGATAATAAATTGTTCTTGCAAGATGTGCAACCAAATATGTATTCTTATTCTGTAGAACAAACCCCTATTAATGCCAACATTGGTATTACCTATAATCCTCAACATCCTCCTCAATTTAGAGATCAAGTTTATAATGATAATGACGATTATCCCGTATTCACTAGAGTTGATCCTCAATTGGTAAGAGATGATGGTACTCCTGGACAAAGGTCTCAAAATCCTCGTAGAGGTGCTTGGTCTTCAAAGTATAGCAATATTGATGCTCCTGCTGGTTCAGTAAACTTTGAAGATATTTACGATTCCAGATTCACTTCATACGGTGACCCTTATAGATCTTATAGCGATGTAAATCTTGGTCAAGTGCAATACTACTATTCTGATGTGGATGCTTATAGACGTCCTAATTTCATCATTAGAAGCAATGTAGACTTTGTTGATTACCATGATCCTAATGGTAAAATCAAACCTTACTATGAACGTAGTGCTTCTCTTGCTGATACTAAAGATATTGTTGAAAATAGATATGATGCTGATTCATTGATGCATAGAGAAGATTTAATGAGCAGACAAATGGCTAAGAGAAATGCTGAAATGTGGCAATTACGTGAAGCTCCTCTTAGAAAACAAAACAACAGCAATATGACTTTTGGTCCCGCTGTATAAATTCATATAATGTGATAATTCGTAATTTTAATGAAAAATATTGGTATCTCTTTTTAATTAAATGATTTTAAAAATTTAATTTTAATGATTCATAAATAAAATGGAACACATTTACAACAATGATGATTATTATGACGAGGAAGTTGAATACAAAGTTCAATGGAAAGGATATAATAAATTACATTATATAATTTTCAAAACACTAAAAGACTTATTCGATGATTTGTATGATAACAAAGGAAAACTCGTATTTAATACAGATAAAAAGAAACAGATAGTAAGAGATGCACTGAATAAAAATTTTTGGTATGATGAAGATGGTCTAGAGATAATTCAGATAGACTTATCAGAAGTAAATATAAATAATAATATCCCTAAAGCACCTGTTTTTCAATATAATTCATCAAATGATAGATGTTCTTGTCCTATAGGTTTTAAGAGGGAAGGAGCATTTTGTAAAGTTCATAGAGATTAATAAATCTCCGTTATTTATTTTTATTAATATATTATACATTTTTTATGGATTACTCCTAGAGAATGGTATAAATTAATTATATTTTAAAATATAATTAATTTATCTGTAATGTTCTTTATATTTCTTGACTAATTTAATTTCTTACAGTTCAGGTATACATTCATAGGTAAGCATACTCTTTGTTATAAATGGGTTCTATTTTTTAGTTGTTGAAATGTTCATATCTTTTAACTTAACTTTCTAGACGGTTTATTTCTTTATATGTTTTGGGTTGATTAATAACATTAAATTTATATCCAGCAGATGTAAACAATAAAATTCTATCATTTTTATTTACTAATATTCTTTAAATAAGTATAAATAGAGTAAATACACTTATAAATGGACTACAATTCTTCTTTTGAAAATCGTGCTAAAAGTTTTTTATTTGCTGTAAACACTTACCCTCATTGTATGGAATATGAATTTAAGAATGCAATAGAAGAACTTCACCTTAAAGACGGTGAAATACTTTTAAATTTGGGAGGAGGTGGTTTAAATCTAGACAAATACATAACTAAAAAAATAAAATATCTTCCTGTTGACTTTAGCGCAGAGTTTTCAAGACTTTGCGATATTCCTCATATTAATTATAATAAACTTCCTTTTAGTGATAACTCGGTAGACAAAATTATTATTCTAGCTCTTCTTCATCATTTCACAAATGACGAGAGAACAGAACTATACAGAGAATGCTATAGAATATTAAAACCCACAGGGAAATTTTTGGTTGCTGATGTTTTGAAAGGTAGCAATCAAGATATTTGGTTAAACACATTTGTAAATAAATTTAATCCTTTTGGACACAACGGTAATTTTTTCACGAGAGAAGATGCATTATTACTATCATTTGAAGGGTTCTCTATAGATACAAAAATTAAAAAATATACGTGGTGGTTTAACGATGAAAAAGAAATGTTTAATTATGTAAAAAGTTTATTTTATCTAGCAGTATCAGATAAAGAATTAAGAGAAGCATTAGAATCTAGTTTAAAACCTTATATAGGAGATGATAATAAACATCATTTTAATTGGGAACTAATTTATTTTGTATGTTCTAAACCCAATCTTTACCAAGACTGATTTCCCATTCGTCTGTAAACACTCTTGTTCCTGCATTAGGTGTAAAAGTAAATTCGCTAAAATAAATATCGTCATTTTTATCTATATAAAAATCCATTCTTACAAACTCAAAATTTTTAGATAGTTTCTCTGCGTATTCTATCATTTTATCTAGATTTTTAGGTTTTTCAAAAGCAGGTAATTCCTGTGTATAAAATGGTTGCCAATTTAGATCATAATAATTTTGTTTTTCACCCAATTTGATATTTACACATTTTGCTTTACCGTATATACATCTAATCATATATACTAATGCAATACCATTTTTACCATAATACTTATCATCTATAAGTTCCTCTATATAAAATCTTGGTTCTATATACGAATACTGTTTTTCGTGAGGATGGATAAATCTGGTATTAAAAGTTTTCAATTTGTTAATAATGCCTTCTAAATTATTTCTATTATCGTCATTAACAATTATATTCCAACCTGAAGCGTGAGTAGTCTTTATTATACAGTCTTCTCTAACATCTTCAAAAACTAAATCATCATAGGTTCTCATGTATTTTCTCACAGGTGCTAGTTTTATATCTGTTAAAGAGGAAACTATTTTTTTTGCTTCTAATTTATCTACATATTTGGCATAATTATGATCTAAAACTGTTGCATAATAGTAGATTTTTTCGAAAAATTTGAGTTCTTTCCATCCTCTAGGTTTTTTAACTATAAATTCTCTAGGTATTTTTGTAGGATAAGATTCTTTATATTTTAAAACTTGTTTATACTCTTCATACAATTGAGGTAAACATTCGTACGCATGTTCATATTCTCTATTTACTATGCTCTCCAAGTTTAACTCTAATTTTAATTTATAAAAATGTTTTCTCCTTTTATCTAGAGGTTCATAATTATCAATTTCTCTATTTTCTTCTTTTGGATTTATTACATGAATCCCGTGTATGATGGCATAGGTTTTGTTTACTTTAGGTTGATATATTTTATTGCTAAAGTTCAAGTATAAATGATCCATTCCAAATCCTGCTAATACAGGTTTATCTAATTCTATTAAGTATTCAAGAAATGCTATTAACAAATCACTTTTAAATAAAGGCATGTTTACTTCGATAAATGAAACTTTAGATGCAAATATAAATGGTGTATTTTCCATTAACCAATGATCTATGCGACATCTTTCACAACTAGACAACGAAGGTTGAATAATATGGAAATCATATTCTTTTGCTAAATTGAACATAAAATTAATTTCTAAAGTATTAATTTCAATATCATTGTCAAGAACAAAAATATATTTGTATCTTTTGAAAAGTTCTTTGTTTTGTTTATAAGCGAAAAGAAGATTTTGAAATTTAGCACCTTTATGTCTTAAAATGTAAGTTGACGTATTCTTTAATTCTTCAAATATATTTTCATCATCTCCGTAAAACACAGAATAGATATCAAATATAGCTTTAGGATGAGAGTTCCAATTATTATATTCTCTTCTTAACAATTTAAATCTGTCTCCTGCTGAAGTGAACAATAAAAATTCACTCATTTATACCTAAAAAAACTTCTTTAAATAATAAAATGAATTATAAATTTTAGGTTTATAATTCATTATCAAAATGCATAGATTAAACTCAGACCTTTTATTTTATCTATCTGATTTCTTAGATGACCGAGAAAGTTTACGTCTATTTAGAACTAACAAATATCACAAATATATATTAGATAAATATCCTCATAGATATGCAGTTAAAAAATTAATAAATTGTGATGTTATTACTAATGTAAGTAAATACAAGATACAAAATCTTTATATTAAAGATCTTCCAAAAAAATTTCCTTCTTGTCTTAATACTTTATCATTTGATTTTATGTTTAATAAACCACTTGACAACTTACCAAATACACTTACAAGTCTTCATCTTAGTTATTATTTTAATCACTCTCTTGATTCTCTTCCTAGTTCTTTAAAACACTTAACTATAACAGGTTTTTTCAATAAACCATTAGACAAATTGCCTTCTCTTACTACACTGATTTTTCAAGGTTCTTCATCTTTTAATTATCCAGTGAATCATCTTCCTGATACAATTACCAAATTAGTATTAAGTGATAGTTTTAATCAACCTATAATTAAACTTCCAAAGTCATTGGAGTATTTACAAATTGGTTCAATATTTAATCAAAGCGTAGATAACTTGCCTCCAACTTTAAAAGAACTTTATTTTGGGTTTAACTTTAACCAATCAATAGCGTATCCGTCAAATCTTAAAATTTTACACTTAGGTGATGAGTTCAATAAAGAAATTGATAATCTCCCTTCAAGTTTAGAGGAATTAAAAGTAGGTTATTACTTTAATAAGAATATAGATAAACTTCCTAATATAAAGAAACTGATATTAGGTTGTTGCTTTAATAAACCTATAGATAATTTACCATCATCTATTCAATATTTATATTTTTATATAAGTTCAAGTTTCAATCAAACTGTAGATAAACTTCCTGCTAATATAGAACACATTATATTCGGAAACTACTTTAATAAACCAGTTGAAAATTTACCTAATAACTTAAAGCAATTAAAGTTTGGACAATTTTTTAACCAACCTGTTAATAATCTTCCTAAATCACTTACACACTTAACCTTTGGAGTAGATTTTAACCAACCAGTTGATAAATTACCTTCTAACGTGGAACATCTAAACTTTGGATATACATTTAAAAATAAAGTTCCTCATTTACCTAAACTAAAAAGATTAACTATACCTTTGAATTATAATTATAAAATCCCATCGAATGTATATATAAAATATATTTAAATGATATTAAATATATTTTCAATAATTATTTTATCTTGAAAAATGTCAGTATTTTATGATGATTCGCTCTATTGGTTATCTCTGGTTCTTTTTAATGTTGCGATCTGTAGTTCTGTATTACTATTTGCAAAAATAAGTGAACATATTTTCTTCTTAAGATTGTACTATTTCTTAATTTTTGTAAATTTCAGTGTATCTATGATGATATATATGGTAACTATTAATTCTAATGATGGTTATATTAATGTAATTCAATTTTTAATAATTGGTATTCATACTAAATGTCTAATAGATTTTTATCATAAAAAACAAATTAAAAAAATATATCCTATCATTATTATTATACTAGAAATATTCACAACAATTATGAGTCTTTATATTTTTGTAGATACATCTATGAAGAAAATTAATTATTATTTTTATATATTTTGTATGACTACAGGACCTGCATATGTATATCAATTTGTACTTATGTATCATACCAGTGTATATAACACTATAAAAGATAAGTATAGATTTAAACAAGTTTCTCAATTCCCTGAAGAAGAATGCTCTATATGTCTAGAAAAATTTGTAGAACCAGTAGTTAAAACTGAATGTAAACATTTGTTTCATAAAGAATGTATCGAGAGAGCATATGAACAAAATAAGAATTGTCCATTATGCCGTATGAATTTAGTATAAAAATACATATAAAATATAATTATATTCTATGTGTAATAGTAAATGTTATACAGAAGGAAGTGCTGAAGTTATTTCTAAAATTTTTCATAAGAAAAATTAAATGATTTTTTATTCCAATTTTAAGGTATATTTATCCCTTATAACAACGCTTCTAACAATGCAGTTTTCAAAGATGAATGAGAATTTTGGAATAGACAGTTGTCTTCATTATGAACTTTCCGAAATTAAAATTAATAAGGATAAAATATATTTCCCTCTTTACTATCTAGATGATTATTATCTTGATTTTTTTGTAGATATGGATATACCATATTTTATAGAAAATGATAAATGTTACGTAATGAAATCAGACATATGCTGGGAAGAATTATATATGATAAGAACAGAATCTTATAGAGCAATTTACTGGTATAAGGATATTGAATATTTAACATATAAATCAGAATTTATTCCTTATGAAAATATTGATGATATTACTAACTTTCCTAATTTTGTAAAACTTGATTCTGTGTCTTGTAAAGATACAGAACATTCTGGTATATTTTATAGTTTAGATGAATTAAAAAACACCTTCAAAAGAAGCAGTAGAATAAGTAACACTTTGAATAAAGAAATGATATTAGAGCAAACGCATTATTTGTTTGTTAGAGAAGTGGCAATAATAGATATTGAATTAAGGTGTTTTATTAGACATTCAAAATTAACAGCAGTGTCTTGTAATACATTTCCCTATGATAAAAACATTATTCATACGTTTATAAATAATATAATTCTACCTTATACAGATTGCGTAGTTGATGTAGCTTATAATAATGGTGATTGTAAAATTATTGAAATTAATAATTTTGGAGCAGATAGTCCCGCCGGTGCAGGGAACTTTAATTGGAAAGAAGATTATTTTATACTTTACGGATTATACGATAATAAACCTGTTTGGAGATTTTCCTCAAGTTTATCTTGAATAGTAACACTGCATATATCTATACTTTCGAACATATGGGATTAGAACGTTTCATTTTTAAATTTTCTCTAGAAAAATTAATATAAATAATAAAATAAAAACAACACATTATACCGTATGAATTTAGTATAAAAATACACATAAAATATAATTATATTCTATGTGTAATAGTAAATGTGTTTCAATAAAGAAGTTTCGTTAGTCACTTATTTTACAGGTATGATAGGCGCAGCATTATTATTTAAACAGAATTATAAACCTGAAGCAATATTCTATGCTTGGGTAATACAGATGCAACTTATAGAATATTTCTTATGGAAAAATCAACCTTGTAATGCATCAACAAATACCAATAATGTAAATACTACAAAGTTTGGAATTATTGTTAATCACATGGAACCTATAATTTTATGGTTAGCAATATTATATTTATCAAAGAAAAAGCTTCCTTCGTATGTAAACTATTTTATGTATTTATTTATTCTCTTTACTATTTTATACACTATAAATTCTCTAAGGAAAATAGAGTGTACAACAGTTACAGATGAATCGTCTCCTCATTTACATTGGAAATGGAATAGAGAAAAATATGGTGGATTATATTATGCAATATTTTTATTGGCATTAGTTCTAGTATCTTATTACGGACTGGAAAAAGGAAATATTAATTCACTTATAATATTTATTAGTTTTATGGTTTCCTATTATGTTTATAATGATAAACATAGTGTAGGAGCAATGTGGTGTTTTATGGCTGCTTTTGCTCCTTGGATTCTCCTTTTTCTTTATAAATATTTTTAACATAATTATAACCGTCTATGCACATATCAGAAATAGTTTTTTCAGGTTTCCAGCATAATTCTTTCATTATTTTTGAAGGGTCTGAATACAGTATAGATAAATCACCATCTCTTCTATTTACGAATTTATGTTTAATTTGTATACCATTTGCATTTTCAAATGTATCTACAATTTGTTTAACAGTATAACCTTCACCAGTTCCTACATTATAAATAAATAATCCTGTATTATACAATTTTAAAATTGCATATACATGAGCACGTGCTAAATCTTCTACATGAATATAATCTCTAACGCATGTTCCATCTACAGTTGGATAATCATTTCCAAAAATGTTTAGTTCCTTTAATTCTCCAGATGCAACTTTTAATATATAAGGAAATAAATTGTTGGGTATATTATTAGGGTTTTCTCCTATTATTCCGCTAGGATGACATCCAATAGGATTGAAGTATCTTAGAATTACTACAGACCAGTTTTTTAAGTCTTTAAGTACTTCTTCAATCATAAATTTAGTTTTACCATACACAGAACTAATATTTTTTCCAGTTGGATTATCCTCGTTTACTGGACATACACAGTCTCCATAAACAGTAGCGGATGATGAAAAAATTATTTTTCGAACACCAAATTTTTCCATAATGGTAAATAGATTGATAGACCCATTTACATTGTTATTGTAGTAAGATAGAGGATATTTATTAGATTCACTCACAGATTTTAATGCAGCAAAATGAATTACAAAATCAATAGAATTCAATCTAAATATTTTTTCTAATTTTTCACTATCTAGTAAATCGCCAATAATAAGTTCAAGATTTGAGTTTTTAATCTTATCATAAACTTCAAGTTTAGAATTGAAAAGATTATCGTATATAATAACATTATAATTATTTTCTAGTAATTTTAATACGGTATGACTGCCGATATAACCTAATCCTCCTGTTACAAGAACCGATCTCATTTTTAATAATGTGAAAACATTTAAATTAAAGTTTTGTTAATATAGGACTTTCGATAATATAAATCATGCCTTTATCATATTCAAAGAATCTTTCTATCTTTATTCTAGGGAAATCAACCATATCAATAGTATTTGGATAAATAAATAGTTCGTTTCCTATAGTTCCTAATTGGATTTTTGAATACATGGAGTTATAATTTTTAAGCATAGTTTCAACCATTATTCTTCTTTTATACATTTGACTTGGATAGAGTTTAAAGGGTAAAATGTGAGTTGCTAACAGTTCTTTTTCTAATTGAGTTACAGCATTTTGTCTATTCCATTCATCAGGTTTTCTAGTTTGAAACCATTGTAAAATTTTATCTTCGTGACCATCTTTAAAAACAAACAAAGTGATATTATTATCATCTACATTAAATTTTTTAACAAGATGTTTAAATGTCGTAATGTTTTCGGGTAGAAAGTTTAATAACCCTACCAATTTATTTTCTTTTTTCTCATCTTTAATTTGTGCAAGACTATTAGTATATTCAATGTATTTGTTATAGACTTCTTCTTTTTGTTCTAAAGAAAGTCTATCAGGTTCAGGATAACCGAAAAAGTTAAAAGTTTTTTGAGTAACTGCTGTAATGTATTCTTTATCATCCTCATTCAAAGTAAGATAAAGAAAGGTATCTGCAATAGGAGAATAATTAGTATTTGTTCCTTGTATGCTGGTCATTCTTATAATTAACAAATAAAAAAATGAATTTTAAAGAAATATTTAATTCTTTTATATACACAAACAAAATGAATAATAGTCCTATATTAAGTGTTCCTACAAATACGCCAACAACTCCTAATTATATAGGGTTAAAAAATGTGGTTAGACGAAGGTCTAAAACCATAGATGGAAATTCAAAGGAGAATCAAGTATATAAAAGACCTCCCACACCATATATTTTTCCTCAAAGTTTAAAATCAAATTTAGATGATCTTGATGACTTTGAATTACCTAAACCAGCAATAAAAATAGAAAGAGAAAGGTCTTTTAGCATGGTAATTCCTCTTAAAAAATAATTTTGTTTTTATAAATAAAATGTTCAAAAACATTTTATTTATTGCTCTTAACTTTTTATCAATATTTTCAAATGGTTGTAATGTTCTTTCTCTATCAGGTGGAGGTGCTTTTGGTGTAAATGAAGTTGCTATACTTAAAAATATGTATGACACTAAACAAATAGATAACGAATTCGATATCATTACTGGTATATCTGCGGGAGGACTTAATAGTGGAGTTTTAAATTTTTATAAAGATACAAATGAAGGTTTAGATGAACTCAAAAATATTTATTTTAGTTTGACTAATGATATGGTATATAAACATAACGAATTTCATATTTTGAACACTTGGTCACTTATGAACACTGAACCTCTTAAGAATACTATAGAAAATATTTTAGATAAATATAAAACAGATCAAAAAATTACTTTAATTGGTGCTACAGATATAACTAAAGGAAAACTTAAACTTTTTAATTTTCATACTCTAGATAAAAAAGATAAAGTTAATGTTTTATTAGCGACATCAGCAATTCCTATAGCATTTCCACCTGTAAATATAAATGGGACATTATATGTGGATGGAGGTGTGTTATCCAATGAAATTATACCAAGAAATGATTGTAATGTACTTTTAGTAACAGCACATCCACCTTTAGAAGAAAACACAAATATAAAAGATTTTTTCAAATATACTGAAAGAATTTTCGAAATAATATATAACGGTTTTAATGACGAATCAACTAAAACTATTTCTAATAAAATTTTACACTGTTATCCAACTTCAAGTTTACTTAAAAATTATAACATTCTAGACTTTACAAAGGCAAAGGAAATATACGAAATAACTTACAACAATTATAAATGTAACAATCTATCAATCAAACCACAAATTAAATCAAATGATAACTCTTCATAATAAACAGAAAATAAGGTTTTGCACATTTTGCGAGTTAGTATTTTATTACTTTGTTTTCCTAAAGAGGAAATAATTGATAATTCTATACGTAAATCTAAATCATATTCATTACTTAAATTTTTAGACTCAATGTAAACAATGTCTCCTTTATTGCTAATAACTACATCAAAATATTTTTGATAATCATAGGTATGTCTAAAGTAAAATATCCATCTAACGTTTATGATTTTTTTAATCTTCTTTATAACACATTTTCCTTCAGGTAAAATAAATTCTAAATCACTATATGAAAAATTATCCATCCATAAACACTTTAATTTAAATAATTAAAATTAATTATTTAAATATTTTGTTGTATATAAGAAAGAATGTCGATCCAATATCCTAAAAAAGATAGAGGAGGAACAAATCCTGTAGGTCCTGAACAAATTCATATTTTCAGAGATCCTCCTAAGTCTGCTTATACTAGAAAGAAAGAAACTGTTAACATTGCTGATGTTATGTATATGGTAAGACCTGATGATGCAAATAGTGATCCTACTCGTATTAACGAAAATATTCTCTATATTGCTAGAGGAAAAAATCCTATGGTTGAAGTTGATTATGGAAATCACTCTGCTGCTTCTATGAACACATCACTAGATAATAGACAAGCAAGTAATCCTTATAAAATTGAAGTTGTTCGTCCTCCTTTGTTTCCAGTTGAAACTCTCGTTCCTTTATCTGCACCTAGAATTCACCAAAATTATAGTATTACTACTAACAGTGGTATTACACCTCAGTTAGTTGATAGTAGAATTGATAAACAGAAAGTAAAAAATATTACAAATGTCAGAAAAGCAGTAACTGCAGGAAGACCTACTGTTGGTCTTAGAATGGAAACACCAAAAGAACTTGATACTTCATTTGCTATTAATCCTAACAAAACCCCCTATTCTATGGTATCAGGTATGTCTAGTTCACTAGACAAGAACAATACCATGTTGTCTGAGATTGTAAATAGAACAAAAGAAACAATCCTTAAATCCATGGGAACTAATTTTTCAGTTTATGTTTATGATAATAAGAATAACGCACTTGTAAATGTTCAAAGTAATATTAAGGATAAAGAAAATATGATGATTAATGCTACTAAAGGTATGCCCATTTTGATTAATAGAAATGACGGTGTATTATATAATATTAAAGATTATGAATGGAATGTGGTTAATACAAACATGGGTACCGAAGCTTTAGTTATTACTCCAACTAATAGAGAAATTCATTTAGACAGAGACTTGCAATTGTTTGCAGTAACTTCTGCCATGTCATCTGAACTCAATAGCAACAATAATATGAATAGAAATGTTCAATTAGATGATAGAGATAAATATTCTATTGCTACAAACTTTGCAAATAATTTGTCCAATACCACTCAAAACAGAAACATTGAACTTAAAGAGAAAGAGTTGAACTATGCTTCTAATACCAATATATCAACACAATTTAATAAGAGAAATGATGTTCAATATAATAGAGAGCATAATATGAGCGTTTCAGGTGCTAATGGTGTTACACCTATTAGTTTGTTAGGATATAACGAGAATTTGACAAGAGAAACACAGAACAATATAGAATTACATAAACTATCTAATTTCGGAAATTACGAGGATAGAGCAACAAGACCAATTGCAAATCCTAAGATACCAGTTATGCCCAAAACATTGAAAGAAGCAAATTCATATAATAAAACCATACAAGAAATGAATATGAGACAATTTACGAAATAAATTATTTTTATGTTTATAATTATAAAATGTCATTTTATAATTCAAAAGTAAGATATGCTCAATATTCTAGTGTTACAAATAAAGAACTGACATTGTTCTCTGAACCTTCCATCAGAAAAATGTCTAATCAAATTACTTACTTCTTAAAAGGTGTTTCTGAAAAGGATATCGTAGTTCCCGATGAGTTTATAATTCAAGTTTCAGATAGTTTTTATGAAAACACTCCTGCAACACTGGAACAATTACAAATGATGATTGTTAAATATATTGTAGATTATGTGAAACAAGAAGTTTATACTATTGATAAAAACAATAAACTAAGTATATGGGTAACCAAATATGACGTAGAAAGCGGATTAAAACAAACTTCAGATGTTAAACTCAATAATAAAAGAAGAGCATATTATTCATACTTTAGTTATTAATTCTATAATAGAGTAGTAATAGGGGAAATATGGACTTAAAATGTTAATATATTTTTTATAAATTACCATTTTAATTTTCCTGATAAATTTATTTACTAAATATGTGGTTTTGAAAAATTCATTTTCAGTTATAAAATTACCATTAATATAATATCTTTTATGAATTTCATCATCTAAATAAAGTATATGTGCTGGTCCTAATAGTCTGTGAATATTATCAATATAATAATATTCTAATTTTGTGAAAAAATTATCTCTATATATAATAGAAGGATTATCTCCGTCTCTATGTAGTTTTCCGTTATTATACCATTTCAAAATACCATTGGTAACTTTTATTCCAGTTTCTGTATCTTGATAAAAATCATTTTCATCTATATCACTAAATTGATTTTCAACAGCAGGATAGATTTTACGATGCCGGTATCCATCTATATACCACTCGTTTATAATTATTTTACCATTTCTTTTAACAATTCTAGCAGGACCGTCCTCCCTATGATACCTGTATTTTTCATTTCTCCACTTTAGTGTAACGAACATACTTCTTTTAAGTATCTATTTAAACTAATTTAAATAGATAATTTTACTATTAAAATGAAGGTCAAATTACTTACTTCAACTGCTATTGCTCCTAAGCGTATGTCTGTTGGTGCAGCTGCTTATGATGTATATGCAGATGAAGATAAGATTATTTCACCTCAATGTAGAAAGTTAGTTTCCACAGGTATTTCAATAGAAATCCCAGTTACTGTCTATGCACAACTTGCTCCTAGGTCTAGTCTTGCTGTAAAAGAAATAGATGTAGGTGCTGGAATTATTGATTCAGATTATAGAGGAGAGGTTAAGGTGTTGTTAATTAACAATTCAACTAATGATTTTATTATTAAGAAAGGAGACAGAATCGCACAAATGATTCTTAAAATGATTTACTTGCCTGAAGTGGAAGTTGTAGAACATCTATCAGAAACTATTAGAAATGATGGAGGTTTTGGTTCAACAAATGTCCAAAACGCCTTTAATAAGGAATGTATGCACAATTAAATTATAAAATATTTATCAATATTTTATGAATAAATCAAACAAAAACTAAACCTTTAAATAATTATTTAAGAGACTTTATAAATAATGACTAAAAAATAAAAATTTTAAGATTTTTTCTTTGTATAATAATAAATGTCATCCAACACTAGTTCTTCCAACTTAACAGCCGCTTTCGTCGATTTGGCTACTTACGATGAACCCGAAAAGTATATGTATGGTGGTGAAACTGCTGTAACTTATTTCGTCAAGAAGGTACGCAAGTCCACTTGGTTCTCCGTTGCTCCCACTGTTTTGTCCGTTTCTGGTGGTAACCCTGGTTTCGGTCAATCTTGGGGTCACAAAATTTCTCGTGCTGGTGATTATCTTTTGCGCACTTGGTTGCGTGTTCAAATTCCTAGCGTGTCTTTGAACCCTTCTTCTGTACCTCTTGGTTGGAACTTCGCTGACTGTGGTCTCCGTTGGACTCGTAACTTGGGTCACAACTTGATCCGTGAAATCAACATCTCTTTCAACGACTTGGTCGCTGAACGTATGGATTCCTTCTTCTTGGATTTCTGGGCTGCCTTCACTATGCCTGGTAACAAGCGCAACGGTTACAACAATATGATTGGTAACATTGCCGAACTCACCAACCCTCGTTCCATCTCCACTGTTCCTGCTAACTACCAATCTCTCCCTACTTATGTATTGAACATTCCCCTTCCCTTCTTCTACTCTCGCGACTCTGGTATCTCTCTCCCCACTGCTGCCATTCCTTACAATGACATGGTTCACTACGTAACCTTCCGTGATGTCAACGAATTGTTGATCGTTGATAACTACGTATTGAAGCTCTCTACTGCCGCTCAACGCGTTAACCTCACCAACTCCAACCCCTTGTTGAACTGCGATATGTGGGCTGAATATGCCATCGTATCCAACGTTGAACGTGCTCAAATGGGTAAGGCTCCTCGTGATATCCTCATGGAACAAGTCCAAACTGCTCCTCGTGTCTCTTTCAACCCCAACAACGTATCCGACCCCGATGTTCGTTTCGCCCACTCCATCAAGTCTCTCATGTTTGCTGTCCGCAACAAGACTAACCAAGCTGAATGGTCTAACTATACTGCTGCCTCCCCCGTTCCCGGTGTCACTGGTGTCAACTTCTCTCCTGCTTTGGCTTCTGATCCTATTGCTACCACTTCTCTCTTCTACGAAAACACTGCTCGTCTCGTCAACATGGGTTCTGACTACTTCTCTCTCGTCGTTCCTTGGTACACCGCCGTTTCCATCCCCATGGAAACTGGTTATCACTTGATCTCCTACACTCTTGACTTGATCAACACCAACCCTATGGGTTCTACCAACTACGGTAAGCTCACCAACGTTTCCTTCGGTTTCACTGCCTCCAATGATGCCGTACTCGCTGCCGCTGGTGGTGATGTAGATGGTGGTGCTCCTGATGCCCAACAATACGAAGTCGTCATTGTTGGTATGAATCACAACATCGTGCGTATCTCAGGTGGTGCCTTGGGGTTCCCGATCCTTTAAGTGGAAAAAAAAAATCCGAGCGGATATCAAAAATATAT
>Ga0214921_10002416_pt1 | contig 30406 bp, 25 predicted proteins | sample LL1505_MetaG_FD_177992 | JGI IMG/M metagenome (GOLD analysis project Ga0214921, IMG submission 177992) | Freshwater microbial communities from Lake Lanier, Atlanta, Georgia, United States - LL-1505 | ecosystem: Environmental > Aquatic > Freshwater > Lake | place: USA: Georgia | collected...
AGAGGCGTCATGATACTTGGAGGTGGCTTATAGTTGCTTATTTAAATATGTTTTTAATTTATGAAATTAATAACCAAATTGTAAAAAAAATATTTCAACAAATACGGCCATGTGATGATACAAATTTAATTTCTAAAATACGCCTTCTAGTTGATCATTGTCCAGATAACTTTGGTTTCACTTCTATGCAATCTTCTATTAATTTTGGTTTTATATTTTTTTTATATTTTACCAATTCAAAAATTTTATCAAAATATATGCTCTTTTTTATTTTTATGTATGTGATTGCAATAAGTTATTCGCAAATTTATATTGGCGTACATTATCCTAAAGATGTACTTGGTGGGGCAGTCTTAGGTTCGTTTGTAAGTTTTATCACTGCTAGGCTGTATTTATTAAATTTCAAAACAAAATAATACATCATATAAAATAAATTTATCATTGTATAATGTGAGAGTCATCTACTCCTTTTTTATTATATTTACTTCAAATAAGAATAAAAATGAATAAGAACTTTTTTAGTCTTATAATACGATCAATTTTATTAGGGTATTAATTTTAAAAATTTATATATATGAACAAAATGAAATCCCCTCTCTTTTATATAAGATACATTATTGGATTATTTTTTATGTTGCTTTTTATAATTCAATCAGATGCGCAAATTAACCCCATTAACAATAATGATTCTAGTTCATTTAAATATTTTAAAGGAACCATTTTAGATAGTAAATCAAAGAATGAATTAACTTTTGCAAGCATTACAGTTTCTGGATCAAATATTTCTACTATCAGTAATAGTGAAGGAGATTTTTTAATTAAAATTCCTATAGATAAACAAGATGGAAGTCTTATTATTTCTTACTTAGGTTATAAAGATAAAACCATTTCAATCAAAGACTTGACGCAGGAAAAAAATATAGTGTATTTAGAACCAATTAAGAATCTACTCAAAGAAGTAGTTGTAAATGCAATGGATGCTAATAAGTTATTTTCAAATGTACTCAATAACCGTTCAAAAAATTATGGTGATAGCTCTATAAAAATGGTTGGTTTTTATAGAGAATCAATTAAGAAAAGACGGACTTATGTCTCAGTTTTAGAATCTATTGTTGATATTGAAAAAATGCCATTTTCATCAGCTGTACAAGACCAAGTCGATATTTTAAAAGGCAGAAAAAATGTCGATTATTCTAAATTAGATACTATAAATTTTAAATTAGAAGGAGGTCTTTACACTGCCTTATTTATTGATATAATAAAAGAGCCAATTAATATATTCTCAGAAAAGGTATTTGATTTGTATAATTTTCGCTTTGAGGATATTACCCAAATTAATGATAAGCAGGTCTTTATTATCTCTTTTAAACAAAAACCAGCCCTTGAAGATCCTGATCCACTCTATAGTGGAAAATTATTTATCGATACAAAAAGTCTTGCTATCATAAGTGCAACTTTTCAACTTAATGTTGAAAATAGAATCAAGGCAGGACTAATTTTTACACGTAAAAAACCAAAAGATTTAGTGCTATACCCAACAGAAGTTAGCTATCAAGTTGATTACAGACAACAAAATAATAAATGGGTTTTTTCTTATTCTCGTGGAGATATTACATTTAAATTAAATTGGGATAAATGGATATTTAATACTAGCTACAATACTACATTTGAATTAGTTAATACAAACTGGGAGAATCAATACAATCAGATGCAAATGAACACTCAAAAATTGAGTCCCAATGTAATTATGTCTGATAGAATTCCCAACGCTGTAGACGTAGATTTTTGGGGTCAATACAATATCATAGAACCTGAAAAATCTATTGAGACTGCTATCAAAAAAATTCAAAGAAAAAATTTGAAAGAGATTTTATTGCAATAAGAAACTCCAGCTTCCTTCTTCCACTTCCGCATCCAATTCTCCTACATTCCATCCACAATAGCCAATAAAAAGCTGAATTTCTTGTTGGTTGACAGCTTCGGCATTGATGGCTTTAATCACTTGCTCCATGTGACCACCTAAATATAGACCATTAGTCAATTGTTTACCCCCTTCAATAAGATCCGGTCGCTTGTGTATTACATAGAGATGGGTTCTATCAACGGGGCCACCATCCATCAGCGGGAATGGTTTACTATGATTGAATTCAACTAGATCATGCAAGGACTTTCCATATGGCCTATTGGTTACAAAGCCTGTACTTCCTGCTTCATTGTGTTCAACGATCAGAATAGTTGTATCCTCAAAGAAACTGCCAATCAATGAGTCTGTACTTTTGATAGAAATTCCTGCTTTTAGGTCCCTCATAAGTGTACTAGTTATGATACTGTAAATGGTCAGTCTAAAGTAGACTAAAATGTGGAGTTTTCGTCTCCATTGTTATTCGTACTTTTGTGGATAGGTATTTTTCTAAATTTTAATTTAGTTGATTTAAATTCCAATTTATATATAATAAAATGATAAAAAATCTATTAAAAACGGCATTGGGACGACTACGAATTGTAGCATTTATTGAAGGTTGTTCGTATTTACTTTTAGGATTTACGATGATTTTAAAATATAAATTTGCTATGCCACAACCCAATTATGTTGTTGGTTTGGCTCACGGAATTCTTTTTGTGCTTTATATTGTTTTACTACTACAAGTTTCATTGATACATCGCTGGAACATATTCAAAATGTTTATGGCTTTTCTAGCCTCACTTGTTCCGTTTGGAACATTTTATGCAGATAAAGTACTTTTTAGAAAAATTAGTGAATAAAATTTTGGCACTTTAAATATTAATCGTAATTTTACGATTAATATGGGAACAACAAAAAACACAGATTATGGGCTACAAGAGCTATCACTTGCAAAATTCGCAAAGGCGATTTCGCATCCTGCACGAGTTGCAATCATTAATTTATTATTAAAGAAGCAAGCATGTGTCTGTGGTGATATAGTGGATGAACTTCCATTATCTCAAAGCACCGTTTCTCAACATTTAAAAGCATTAAAAGAAGTTGGTTTGATTAAAGGGGATATAGAAGGTGCTTCTGTATGTTATTGTATAGATGAGAAAGTATGGAATAGTGCTCAACAACAATTAAATCAACTATTTGAAAAATTGAATGTAAACAACACTAAATGTTGTTGATTTTTTTTGAATTATCCCATCGGTATATTACGATATTATTAAAAAATTAAATTATAAATGATGCAAACAGAAGAACAACTAAAAGAAATTGTAAGAAAAAAGTATAGTGAAATTGCGCTACAAGACAAAGAAACCAATATGTCTTCTTGTTGTGGGGCTGGCGGATGCTCTACAGAGATATACAATATTATGAGTGACGACTATACTGAATTAGGTGGGTATAATCCAGATGCAGACTTGGGTTTGGGCTGTGGTTTGCCAACACAATTTGCTAAAATCAAAACAGGGGATGTGGTTATTGATTTAGGAAGTGGTGCAGGTAATGATTGTTTTATTGCTAGACATGAGACTGGGGAAACTGGCAAAGTAATTGGTGTTGATTTTACTTCGGCCATGATTGATAAAGCAAGAACAAATGCAGAACTTAGAGGATTTAATAATGTGGAGTTCAGACAAGGGGATATAGAGCATATGCCTATTACTTCCAATACGGCAGACGTGATTGTAAGCAATTGTGTTTTGAATTTGGTTCCAAACAAGAATGCAGTTATGAAAGATATATACAGGGTATTAAAACCAGGGGGGCACTTTAGTATTAGTGATGTTGTTTTAGTTGGTGCTTTACCAGAAGGATTAAGAAAAGATGCCGAAATGTATGCAGGTTGTGTTGCAGGTGCTATTCAAAAAGAAGTTTATCTTGAACTTATTCAAGCAAATGGCTTCACCAATATCACTATTCAAAAAGAGAAACCAATTATTATACCTGATGATATTTTAATTAACTACTTAAGTGCCAATGAAATTCAACAATTTAAAATAGGATCAACTGGTATTTTTAGCATTACTGTATATGCCGAAAAACCATTAACTGAAAAGGTTTGTGTACCAGGTGCTGGATGTTGTTAAACTTTATATCTTATGAAAAAAAAAATATTAGTATTGTGTACAGGCAACTCCTGCCGTAGTCAAATTGCACATGGTTATTTAAACTTTTTTGGTGGGGACTTAGTGGAAGTATTTAGTGCTGGCGTGGAAACGCATGGTGTAAATCCAAGGGCAATTAAGACAATGTTAGAAGACGGAATTGATATTTCTAATCACACATCAAATAATGTATTAGAGTATAATGCAATTGAATTTGATTATATTATTACGGTATGTGATAATGCGAAAGAAAGATGTCCCTATTTCCCAAATAAGGCACAAAAATTTCATCATAATTTTACAGATCCTGCTAAATGCATTGGTTCTGAACATGAGATTATGCTTGAATTTTCAAAGGTCAGAGATACAATAAAACTATATTGTAAGGAATTTATCCAATCGCATGTATGATTGCTGCTCTTTTTAAATATGCTTAGATGGGTTCATATTTAAGAATTTATATGAGCTAATTTTGATCTTAATAATTCTAAATGATGTGTTGTGTGGAAGGAAGTAAAGCTAGCAAGCTCTCTTAAGGTTACTTTACCTAAGATGGGGTGGGGTAATCTATATCGATCTAATGTATGATCGGAATGACGATTCATTATATCAATGAAGGCTTCATTTAATATTTGATGCTTTTGAATTAAATGATTTTTTGATTCAAATAAGACTGGTTTTGGGATATAGATAGTAGGAGATTTTGCGCCGCCTTCTAAAGCATTTTTGTATAATGTTTGAAGTAGCTCAAAGGACCTTGCTTCATTTTTATTGACACCATACATTAGTTGTAATAAAGGTTTAGGTAATGTAAATCCTATGTTGACTATTTTGAGTACTTTAATTAAATGGACTAAATCTTGTCCTGCAGACCATTTATTACTATAATTGGTTTCAAATGCTGCTTGATCTAAGCCGGAGATCAACTCGTTAAATTGATTTACGCCATCATTTAATAATGCTATAATAGTTGATTTATTGCTCATAGTTTTTCAATTTGTTTATAAAAATAATGATTTTATGGAACTAAATAATGCTGTATCTTAGTCATTCATAGTTGACACTTTACTATAAGACAGTAAAAATTAATCTTTAAAATGAATACCTGTTAAAGGCGGCTGCTAATACTATAAAAAAATTTTAAATTTATAAATATGAAAGCATATCAAACGCTTCGCTTTAGTGCTTCAAAAATTGTCACTAAGTTTTTCATCCTTATCTGTGTTTTTACAGCCAATCATGTTGCTGCACAAACAGTCATCGAAAAAATAGTACAGGAAGAAACTAATAATTCCCAATTGCAAACATTGGCACACGAATTATTAGATGGCATAGGGCCAAGACTTGTGGGTACACCTCAAATGAAAAAGGCCAACGATTGGGCAGTGGATAAATACGCTAGCTGGGGCATTAGTGCGCGCAACGAACAATGGGGCGAGTGGAAAGGCTGGGAGCGAGGCATCACGCATATTGATATGCTTTCACCAAGAGTAAAAAGCTTAGAGGGAACTCAATTATCATGGAGTCCGTCTACAAAAGGAAAAGCGGTTAAAGCAGAAATCGTTATTATTCCTGATTTAGCAGATTCATTGGCATTTGTCAATTGGTTACCAACTGTAAAAGGGAAGTTTGTCATGATTTCTATGAATCAACCAACTGGAAGACCGGACGATAACTGGCAACAATTTGCTACCAAGGAATCTTTTGATAAATTAAAAAAAGAACGTACTGAACTAACGGATGCATGGCGTAAACGCTTAAGTAAAACAGGACATTCGTCAAGAATGCTGCCTATCGTTTTAGAAAAAGCGGGTGCTTTAGGTATCTTAACCAATAACTGGTCCAACGGTTTTGGCGTAGATAAAATATTCAATGCATACACGACAAAAATTCCAACAGTGGATATTGCTTTGGAAGATTATGGTACTTTATATCGCTTAGTTGAGTCTGGAGACAATCCTATCATTAGCATTCAAACAGATTCTAAAGATCTAGGGACTGTTCCAAACTTTAATACCATTGCAGAAATTAAAGGCACCGAAAAACCAGATGAATATGTGATGCTTTCTGCGCATTTTGATTCTTGGGATGCAGGACAAGGTGCAACGGACAATGGCACTGGTACTCTGACAATGATGGAAGCAATGCGTATTTTAAAATTAGTCTATCCAAACCCTAAGCGTACTATTTTAGTTGGACACTGGGGTAGTGAGGAGCAAGGCTTAAATGGCTCAAGGGCTTTTGTGGAAGACCATCCAGAAGTAGTTAGTAAATTACAAGCATTGTTCAATCAGGACAATGGTACGGGTAGAATTGTTAATATTTCTGGGCAAGGTTTTAAATATGCGGGTGAATTTATTTCAAGATGGTTAGCTGCAGTGCCTAGCAATATGAAAGATTCTATAAAGACAACTTTTCCTGGTACACCGGGTGGAGGAGGAAGTGATTATGCTTCTTTTGTATCAGTGGGTGCTCCTGGATTTTCATTAGGTGCATTAAATTGGTCTTACTTTAATTATACTTGGCATACGAACAGAGATACGTACGATAAAATTATTTTCGATGATTTAAAAAACAATGCCATGTTAACGGCAATCTTGGTATACATGGCTTGTGAAGACAATGCTACTTTTCCAAGAGACAAAGTAGATTTAGGTACCAATAAGCTAACTGGACAGCCTATTCTATGGCCAGCACAAGTCAAAGCAATGCGTAAAGGACCTATTGCGCCAACGAATTAACAATTATGATTCAATAGTCAACACTATATAAAAAAGGACCTACGATTGAACGTGGGTCCTTTTTATATGCAATAAGTATTTTTGTTATTGTACAAACACTTTCTTTAGATAAAATCCTTTAGGATCAATGATAGGAGGGTGTTGGCTCGTAATTTTTAAACCTTCTTTGGTGAGCGTTTTCTTTTCTATTGTATGATTTACCATTATATCAAGAGGCAGATCCATCACATAGTTCACTGGCGTAATTTGATATTGCTGGTATCCTATTTCTTTTATATTAAAATCAAATGTAGCGGTTGTTCTCAAATAGAAATCAAAAAATGGTTTTAAGGAATAACCAGTTGCATTTGTGAATAGTTCCTCTACCTCTTTTGAGGTGACAAAATTATCATAAGTATATTGAGGATCTGTAGCTAATTTTTTTAATGTCGGAAAAAATATTTGATCTCCAATGACATAACGAAGGCTATGCATAAAAAATGCGCCTTTTGTATAAATGTCGTTACCTGCATAGGTTTCATCCTCGGATAATTCTTCTCCACCTACCATTGGCTTTTTATATTTTATACTCTTTTTAAATGCAGCCATTTTAGCTTGATAGGCTTCCTCTCCCCCTAAATCATAATAAGCAAGTGCTTCGGCATAGGTACCAATCCCTTCCTGTATCCACATATGCGCCCAATCCTTATTGGTTACTTTATTTGCCCACCACTCATGTGCGTACTCGTGAAACAAGTTATCGGAATAGGCCTGACCTCCTATAATTTGGTATTTAAATTGATTGTCAAAAGTAATCATGGTTTGATGCTCCATCCCTGAATTTGGTACTTCTGCAATGCCAATTTTTTCTTTATACCAAGGGTATTCTCCAAAATATTTTTCTAAAATCTTGGTATCTCTTTTTTTAGTTTCAATTAATTTTTTTGCATGCATCGTATCTTCTTCCAATACATAAAATTCAATTGGAACTATATTCCCATTGATGGTGGTATAAGTATCTTTTGCCACTTTATATTTACCTATATTAAAAACAACACAATAGTTGCTAATGGTATAATTTGTCTTCCAGTAATAAGTGGCTTTATTATTTTTAATGCTTGTTTTTTGCAATAATCCAGGACCAGCAACTACTAAACCTTTTGGTACGGTAATGCGCATATCAACGCCTTCGTTGGGTTCGTCACTTGGATGATCCTTACAAGGAAAATACATCCTTCCCCCTTCTTTTTGTATATTAATCGACACCCAATCGTTGCCAAGGCTGTCTTTTGACCATGTAAATCCTCCTAGCCAAGGTGGCTTAACTGCCACTGGGGGTGCACCACCGTAATGAATATCCACTAATTGATTACCAACTTTAAAGCCTGTAGCTGAAGTAATAAATATTTTATCATCCTTTTGTTCAAAATCAACTGCCTTTTTATTGACCAATACTTTTGACACTTTTAATAAGTGCACTAAATCCAATAAAATCGTATCTGATTGTTTAGATAAATTTAAGCTTACAATCGTGTTTCCTTGAATGGTTCTTTGTGCAATATCCACATCCAGGTTAATATCATAATGTCTTATATCCATTATGGATTGTAGTGGTTTTAGCTTCCCACCCGACGACAAATAACTCACATCTAAATTGTTTTGTCCAATTAAGGCACCTGAAATAAAGACGCAAATCAAGACGATTGTATTTTTCATAGCTATAATGTTATTTTTAAATTTAATTCATTTAAAGCAACTCGCAAATTCTAGCTATATTTAAATCTAGATTCTTAAGGTCATTCAAGATAACAGCAATGAAAAAATACACTTTCATAACGGCACTCTTCATAGGCTTTTGCGGCATTTTAAATGCTCAAAACGCCTCGACAAAGCTAGTCTTACTAGGAACAGGTACGCCCTTCGCAGATCCTAATAAATCTGGACCATCCTTGGCAATTGTTGTCAACAATACTTCTTATATCGTGGACTGTGGGCCCGGTGTGGTGAGAAGGGCGGCGGAAGCAAGTAAACTTGGTTTCCCTTCATTGGAAGCTTCACAATTAAAAACATTATTCATTACACATTTACACTCCGATCATACAATAGGCTTGGCGGATATTATTTTAACGCCTGCTGTTTTAGATCGCAATGCACCAATCAGTATTTATGGGCCAGTAGGTTCAAAAAAGATGACTGATGATTTAATGAGTGCTTATAAGGAAGATATATCCATTAGAATTAATGGATTAGAAAAAGGAGATGCCATTGCTTATCAAGTGTATACAAATGAAATCAAGCAAGGGCAGATTTATAAGGATAGCAATTTAACAGTGACTGCATTTAATGTGCAACATGGTCAATGGGACAATGCATTTGGATTTGTGTTTCAAACAAAGGATAAAAAAATAGTGATTTCTGGTGATTGCACATACAGTGAAAACCTAATTAAATATGCAAAGGATTGTGATATTTTAGTGCATGAAGTGTATTCTTATACCGGCTTAAAAAAACGAACACAAAGATGGCAGGATTATCATTCCACATTTCATACATCTACCTACCAATTGGCTGATATTGCCAATCAAGTAAAGCCAAAATTACTCATTCTAAATCATCAATTGACTTTTGGAACCAGCTTGCAAAGCTTATTGGATGAGCTACAATCAAAGTATGCTGGACCCGTTGTAAATGGGGCGGATTTAGATGTATTTTAGAACATTTTTTTTCCAATAAAATCCTTAATTTGAGCACAAACAGCTTTAATTTTTTAAACAATCAATTATGTCTATTTTATCTAATTACAGTGATGGCTTTTTTAATGTGAGTGCAGCGCATGGATTTCTTCCAGTAAAAGCGCCGATGGTGAAGTTACCAAGTGAATACGCCGATTTACAAGCTGTGTTGGATAAGATGCCTGTTGTGTTAAATGAAAACGAGTTTGGCTATTTAAATACAGAGGATGGGATTGTTGCGCCTACTTTAGCAATTAAAAATCATTTAGAAGCGATCGAAAAAGAGGAAGATATTTTTGTATTACAAGCCTTATTTAGATCTTACAGTTTTTTAGCATCAGCCTATTTATTAGAACCTTCTTTCCAACAATTTAGAAAAGATGGCAAATATGGAAAAGCAAGAAATTTTTTACCTGCAAATATTGCACAGCCTTTTTGTAAAGTTGCTGATAAATTAAATGTGTTTGCATGGTTAGATTATCATTATGCATACTCCTTAGGTAATTATCAAAAATTAGACGAAGCTGGCGATTTAAATTGGGAAAATATTACCATGTGCAATCGTTTTTCTGGACAACCCGATGAGGTTGGTTTTATTATGCTGCACGTTGATATCAACAGATTTTCGGCCAATTTAGTTGGTACTGTCATGCAGACCATCCAAGCATTAGATGGCGGTGCAAAATCGGTTGGTGATTTGCTAGAAAAAAATTGGTCCACAATGAAGCAAATGAATGAGCGAAGAAAAGAGATGTGGAAGGCTTCAAGATGGCAACGATACAATGATTTCAGAATCTTTATTATGGGTGTTAAAGGCAATACCGAATTATTTGGAGATGGTGTGGTATATGAAAATGTATGGGATGAACCAAAAGCATTTAGAGGACAAACTGGTGCACAGGATGATATTATTCCTATGCAAGATATTTTTTCTGGGGTGATCTTTTATTATCCAGAAAATGAACTTACAAAATATTTACTAGACCTTAGATTATATCGCCCAACTTGCGTGCAAGACTTTTTCAAAGACCTTGAAAATTCAATGAAGACATTACATCCAAAAGGCTTGATGGGTAAATTAGTTGAAAATAAAGACGTCACTGGTCTTTGTTATTTATTAGGCATTTTAGAAGAAATTTACCATTTCAGAAATGGACATTGGCAGTTTGTTCAAAAATACATCATGGCCAATACAAAATATGCGATGGCTACAGGAGGCACTCCAATTACATCTTGGATTCCAAATCAAATTTTGTCAGTAATACGTCAGATGGAAGATGTAGTAACTGCGATCAATGAAATTGGTAAATCGGATCAAAGAGAAGCTAATACTATTTTCGAGCATAATATGAAATTGTTGCCTACTAAAAAAGGATTGATCAATGGACAACTAGAATTAATTCATAAGAACGACTTTTCTGCTGAAGCAGTATTTGCTTTGAATCAAAAGTTCGGTTATGATGATACAAAGTAATTTTATTACTTTTCAAATTCAATAAAGTGCTCTGATGCATATTCGTCGTCACCTGGTTTTATTCTTTTAACAAAAAAACGTGCACGCTTTCCAAGTTTAACCGAAGTGTATTTTTCTTTAATATCATTCGGGTCATTTAATGGCTGTAAGGAAGGGTACCATAAAATATATCCTGGTTTCTGAAAAACCAATTCAGGCTTTGACCAATCTTGGCTATTGTTTCCAGCACCTAAGTCCTTATGCTTATTAAAGGAGATATAGATTTTATCTCCTTGCCATGATTTTCCTTCTACTTTGCCCATCATCATCACCCAACAATCCAAATAGGTATTCCAACTAACTGATGGTCCCCAATGAAATCCACCTGTTGGTGATGAAGCGCCACCGCCTCCTTCATTGATTGGAATTTGCAATGATCGAACCGGCACTCCATAACTATCATAAGCAGTAGAGAAAGATTTGCCATCCCATCTTTTAGCTTTTCCAACTGGATGATCTAAATCTTTCAAAGCGATACGTGCGATACTTATACATTGACCACTCCACTCTTTTTGTACTTTATATGTTTTTTCATCATACACACCAGGATAACCATACTCTCCATAAAATAAATACAAATAGTCACCACTAGCAACTGCAGACGGGTCGCCAACACCGCCTGCAAAAGTATTTGAAGTATTAAATGGTTTTCGAATCATCCTTGGATCATAATCTTCAATAAAAATGCCTCTGTTATCCCAGCTCTTACCACCATCTACCGACTTCATCACTCCAATTCTGCATACAGCTGCAGGACTTTCAGGACCAGTTAAACCCTGCGGCCAATTTATATTTTTGTAACCTTCTTTGCTAATATAATCGTATGGTAAAGTGCTAGGATAATTTTCGTTATGATAAATTCCATACAATGTTTTACCACTCATATCTTTTGAATCTTGGTAAACAGTTTCAAACCATACAGCACCGTGCAATCCCTTCTGCCCAATAGGTACATTGTTTGGCATGATAGGGTAAAAAAATTTACTAGCAGGATTTTTAAAAACAACTTCTGCATTTTCTCCATCTGAATACTTTAAATCTCTTGCATAACCCCATAATGGGTCTTCGCCATATTTGCCAGGGAAGATTCTAAATGTATCGCCAATCCATACTTCTGCCATATTACAATCTACAAATGAATTGAATGTAATCTTTGGTGCAGGGATTAATTTAAACTTTGGCGTTGTATCTGCATTTTGACTTGTATTTAACTTAAATGGAGATAAAAGTTCTATAAGGAAGGTGAACCATGAAAATAAAATTAAAAATTGCATTTTATTTCAATTTATTGTTAATCTATTTGTTGATATAAATTTAATCAAAATTGTACAACCCACAAATACTAGTTTAGGCGCTAGAATAGGCGAATCTTATGCCTACTTTGGTGTAGTTGAACCATTTTTATAGTATAATTTTTATATCCTATATAACCAACATATATTTGTATGACTAATTTACAGCTATGCTAGATGCAATCATTCCATTAATTTCCTTGATTTCTTTAGAAGTTATTTTAGGAATAGACAATGTCATTTTCATTTCTATTCTTTCCGATAAATTACCGGACAACCAAAGAAATAAATTAAGGTATTGGGGATTAGGTTTAGCCATGTTCATGCGCCTAATTTTGTTAACCTTGATTTCTTGGATTTTAAAGTTAGATCAAGAATTATTTACCTTATTAGATATTCATTTTTCTGGCAAAGGATTGATCTTAATTGCAGGTGGCCTTTTTTTAATTTATAAAAGTACTGTCGAAATTTACCATAAAACCGAATTAGCAAATAATAGCGATCAGCCAGTAGTTCCAAAAACCAGCAGCTTTAAAAGACTTTTATTAGAGATTATTTTATTGGATTTAGTTTTTTCAATCGATTCTATCATTACTGCTATTGGAATGGCACAAGAGCTCTGGATCATGTACACTTCTGTCATTGTGGCTGTTGCGATTATGATTTTTGCATCACAGCCCATTAGCTTTTTTATCAAAAAACACCCATCATTTAAGATATTGGCTTTAAGTTTTTTAATGATGATTGGTATTTCTTTGATTGCAGAAGGCTTTCATTTTGCAATACCAAAAGGGTATATTTATTTTTCAATGGCATTTGCTTTTATTGTTGATATTATACAAATGAAGACGGTAAAGTAAGCTTATGCAATCTCCCGTATTTTTAATCACACCACCATTTACTCAATTAAATACGCCCTATCCTGCAACGGCTTATATCAAAGGATTTTTAAACACCAAGGGCATCCCAAGTGTACAAGCAGATCTAGGTATCGAAGTCACTTTGGCCCTTTTTAATAAAGAAGGCTTAACAAAATTATTTCAAGCTATTCGATCTAAAAAATGCGAACTGAATCCAAACTGTCAACGTATACTAGCGCTAGAAAATAACTATATCAATACGATCGATCAGGTTATTTTATTCTTACAAGGCAAGCTAGATACCATTGCACATTTAATCTGTTCTAGAACTTTCTTGCCCGAAGCGGATGCGTTTGATCAAATGGATGATTTAGATTGGGCATTTGGAGCAATGGGTAAGCAAGATAAAGCAAAGCATATTGCAACCATGTATTTAGAGGATCTTGGTAATTTGATCAAAGAGACAATCGATCCTTATTTTGGATTCAGCCGTTATGCCGAAAGTCTTGGTCGCTCTGCCAATTCATTTGACGAATTATATGCAGCAATCAATGCACCAAAAAGTTATATAGACAATATTTTATTAGACATCTTCGAAAAATATATACAAAAAGTCCAACCCAAATTAGTTTGTATATCGGTGCCTTTTCCTGGTAATTTGTATACCTCATTAAGATGCGGGCAGTGGATCAAGCAACATCATCCCTCCATCAAAGTGGCTATGGGTGGGGGCTTTGCAAATACAGAGCTTCGTTCTTTGTCTGACCCTAGGGTCTTTGAATTTTATGATTTTATTACATTGGATGACGGAGAAGCGCCTATCGAAATATTGATTGATCATATTGATGGTAAAAAAGAAGTACATGACTTAAAGCGTTGCTTCACCTTATTGAATGGTGTGGTCACTTATATCAATGAGTCAATTTATCCAGACTATAAGCAACATCAATTAGGCACCCCAGACTATGAAGGTTTATGGTTGGATCAATATATTTCGGTAATTGAATTGGTGAATCCAATGCATAGTTTATGGAGCGATGGAAGATGGAATAAGTTAACCATGGCGCACGGATGCTATTGGGGCAAATGTACTTTTTGTGATATCTCTTTGGACTATATTAAAACCTATGAGCCAGCTACGGCTAGTTTATTGGCAGACAGGATGGAATTAATGATTGCTCAAACTGGCCAAAACGGTTTTCATTTTGTGGACGAAGCTGCACCACCTGCATTGATGAAAGCTTTAGCAATCGAAATCATCAAGCGAAAACTAGTGGTAAGTTGGTGGGCCAATGTGCGTTTTGAAAAAAGCTTTACAAGGGATCTATGTCTTTTATTAAAGGCTTCGGGATGTATTGCAGTGAGTGGAGGATTAGAAGTGGCATCCGACAGATTACTTGAACTCATTCAGAAAGGCATTACGGTGGCACAAGTAGCAAAAGTGAGTCAACATTTTAATGATGCTGGTATCATGGTGCATGCTTATTTGATGTATGGTTTTCCTACTCAAACTGTACAAGAAACGGTGGACTCCTTAGAGATGGTACGTCAATTATTTGAAACAGGTGTTTTAAAATCTGCATTTTGGCATTTATTTACCATGACGGCACATAGCCCTGTGGGATTAGCGCCTGAAAAATATAAAGTCAAAAAAGTATCCAATGCAGTTGGAACTTTTGCAAACAATGATATTGCTCATATTGATACGACTGGTGCCAATCACGAAATTTTTGGATATGGTTTAAAAAAAGCCATCCTAAATTATATGCATGGTACTTGTTATGAATTCCCATTACAAAAATGGTTTGAATTTAAAATTCCAAAAACAAGTATTGCACCTAATTACATCCAAACACAGTTGAATGGGGTAGAAGTAAGCCCTTCAAATTATAAAGCAATTTGGATTGGTTTAATGCCTACAGCAACAATCGTTCAACGTTCCAAGAAGGGCAGTAAGTGGGAAGAAATGAATCTATGTTTTGAAACCAATCCAAATACGATATTAATTCATGTAGCACCACAAAAAGGAACCTGGTTGATTCAGTTATTAGAAAAGATCAAAGTGGATACGTCTTTGGGTATGCAATTGGCAGATATCAAAGCAGATTATTTGGCAGCAGGTTTGGAAGACTTTGATTTGTTTTGGGATAATAAACCAATCAACACTTTGCACAAAGCAGGACTGTTAAGAATTTAATTTTCTATTTTATAAACTACATAAAGATGCACGTCGAATGGGTAAGAGATTTATGCTTAAGCTTTGACGATGTCGAAGAGTGTCAGCCATTTGGTCCTGAAAATTTAGTGTATAAAATCAAAGGAAAAATGTTCTTATTAATTTCTTTAGATGACATCCCCCCTAGAATCAACATCAAGACAGACCCAGATTATTCGGTCGAATTAAGAGAAGCTTATCCAGATAATATTTTACCTGGCTTTCATATGAATAAAAAGCATTGGAATACCCTTGTTTTAAATGCAAGACTAAACTCATCTTTGGTGCAAGCATTAATAAAGGCTTCTTATGAATTAGTGCGCAAGTAAAATTTTAATCTTATTTTTGATTCAAATACAACTTATATGGGATTCGCAATTAATAAAAAAGTAGCAGACAAAAAAACAGCCTCAAATGCAAAAACAAATGTACAAGCAGGGGGAAGTTCTAAGTTTATCGCTAAAGCAAACACCAAATCATCTGGTGCAAGTAAAAAACCAATTAAAACGGGCGGCTCTAGAGGTAGTTGATCTATCAATCCATTTAACCAATTAAAAGTAAAAAAGAGAATTTCACAGATATTCTCTTTTTTTATGTTCATTATTAAGGAAACTTATCAATAAAATTCAATTCCAGCCAAAAGTAGAATTTCACTGATACATTCTTTTTATGCTCATTATTAAGGAAACTTATAAATTATTTTTATAAAAATATAAAATATTTATAATGTGTATTACTTTATGATGCATTTTAATACCATTTTGTATAACAAAATATATGGAAACTATCCTTTTTGTTAAGTTATTGTTAACTATGTTTAAATTTTTTTTATAACTTGAAGGCTTAAGTAAAACAAAAAGCATATGAAGAAAATTCTATTCTCGCTCTTCTTAGCTGTATTTGTATTGGCTGTTGCTAATGCCCAAGTTCGTCCAGTAACCGGTACGGTAAAGGATGAAAAAGGCGCTGCAGTAGCTTACGCATCAGTTAAAGTAAAGGGTCAAACTTCAGCTGTAGTAGCTGACGAAAAAGGTAACTTCAAGATTAGTGCAGCTCCAAACGCAAGTTTAGTAGTTAGTGCAACCGGATTCGCTTCTTCAGAAGTGAAAGCAAGTGGTGCAACTATAGACGTCGTTTTGACACGCCAAGTTGAAGATCTTGAAAATGTAGTGGTTACCGCACAAGGTATTCGTAAGAAATCCAAAGAAATTGGTTACGCTTACTCAAAAGTATCTAACGATGAAATTAATGTAGGACGCTCTCCTCAGTTAACGCAAGCCCTTGCTGGTAAGGTTTCTGGTTTAGCAGTCTACACTGTAAACAATAGCGTTGATCCTGCTGTAAAAGTGGTATTACGTGGTTACCGTTCTTTAACTGGTAATAACGAAGCTTTAGTTGTAATTGATGGTATGCAAACTACTGCAACAGCTTTAGCAACAATTAACCCAAATGATGTAGATAACGTTTCTATCTTAAAAGGTGGACAAGCAGCAACCTTGTATGGTTCTGCAGGTGTGAATGGTGCTTTGGTAATTACAACTAAACAAGGTTCAAAAGGTAAATTAAAAGTGCAGTATTCTAATTCAACCAACTTTGAAGAAATCAGCTTCTTGCCTGCTTTCCAAAATGAATATGGTTCTGGATCTCAGTACTATCCAATTAATTTTGGTTCTGCTGGATATGATCCAAGTGCTGCAAATCGTGCAAAGTTAAACTGGCGTCCATATGAGAACCAACAATATGGTGATAAATATGATGGCAGCAAGCGTATTGCTGGTCGTGTATTAGAAGACGGCAGTAGTTTAGTAATTCCTTACTCTGATGTTGAAAATGTTCGTAGAAGAAGTTTTGACATTGGTGTTTCTACAAATAACCAAGCTAGTTTCCAAGGTGGAGATGAAACAAGTAGTTATTATTTGTCTGTTGAAAATCAAAAAATCAATGGAATCGTTCCTGGTGATATCAGTGATAGAACTGGTGTTCGTGTGAAGTCTACGAAAGAGTACGGTAATTTATCTACTACTTTTAATGCTGCATACACTCAGATTGCTTATGACAGAACTGGTTCTGATTTCCAAAATGATATCATTAACACTGCATCATGGGTGGATTTAACTACCATGAGAGATTGGAGAACAAATAAGTTTGCGAATCCAAATGGTTACTATAATGACTATTATAATAACCCTTATTTCAATAAGGATATCAACCGTTTAAGATACAAAGACGCTAACTTCTCTGGTAGCTTTGATCTAAATTATAAAGTACTTCCTTGGATGCAATTGTATAATAGATTAGGTATTATGAACAACTCTCGTACTGGTAAAAATACCGTAGAGAAGTTCACTTACTCTGACTGGGCAAGAGACGAAGCATACATTCCTGCGGAGTGGGGACATGATGATGACTACCCAGGTATTTATCGTGCCATTTCTAACGTGTTAGGATCTGTATCTGATTATTCTTCTACTGAGAATGTTGTGAACAATGAATTCCAAGCGCGAATCAAAAAAGATTTTGCGAATGTAGAAAACAAATTGACTTTAGGTTATAGCATCTACCAACGTTATACTAAATCAATTAACGTGTCTTCTAGTTCAATCGTAGTGGATAATGTTTACAACGTTTCAAATAGACAAGGTATTTTAGGTGGTGGTGAATCGAATACAACTGAGCGAAAGTTTGGTTACTATGCGGATTTGAATACCAACTTAAAGAATATGGAATATTTGAACTTAAACTTAACAGCTCGTTATGATGCAACTTCTCGTTTCTTTAAACAAACAAGAGCTGCTAATCAATACTCTTACTTGTATTATGGAGCTGCGTTGTCATTTATCGTAACAGACGCCTTCCCTGCATTAAAGAGCAATGTGTTGAACTATGCTAAATTACGTACCTCTTATAATAAGAATGGTAACGATAATATTCCTTTGTATGGTTTAGATTTGGCTTATACAAATGGTGCAAACTTCCCTTATGGAAACAACGTAGGTTTATCAGTTGGTAATACTTTACCAGATGCTAATTTAAAGCCTGAGTTTGTAACTGCATTGGAACTTGGTGCTGAGTTATCTATGTTCAAGAATAGAGTGAATTTAGATGTTTCATTGTATGATCAAAGTTCAGTGGGTCAGGTGTTAACTGTAAAAGTACCTAACTCAACTGGTTTCTCTAACTTGTTAATCAACGTTGGTGAAGTTAAAAACTTTGGTTATGAAGCAGATTTAAAAGTTCAATTATTACGTGATACTAAAATCAAATGGGATGTAAATATCAAGTATTCATACAACGACAACAAAGTTGAAACTTTATATCCTGGTATTACTCAATTTGCTTATGGTGGTTATAGCTATGCTACAACAAACGTAATCTTAGGTCAACGTTTCCCGGTATTGAAAACAACTGGTTATTATTATGCAACAGATGGTTCTGGCGCAAGAAGAGTAAGTCCTACAACTGGTTACCCAATTCAGAATACTGCTTTAACTGAGCGTGGAAGTACTTTACCTCGCCATATGGTAGGTTTAGGATCTTCTGTCACATATAGTGATTTCCGTTTATCGTTCAACTTTGAATACCGTGGTGGTAATGTTATTTACTCTGACTTAGGTCGTCAAATGACATTCACTGGATCAGGTGCTTGGACTTCAAACAGAACAGAACATATCTATCCTAATTCTTATTATATTGATCCATCTACTGGAGCAGAAGTAAAAAACAATAGCGTTTATGTTCGTGAACCAGAGTATGCACTTTGGGTAAACAACTATCGTCAAATTGCAGAAAACTTTGTTACACCAGGATGGTTCATCAAATTAAGAGACTTGAACTTGTCTTACACTATACCAGCTAGTTTGGTAAAAAAATCTAAGATCTTCAGTGGCGCTAATGTAGCACTTTACGGAAGAAACTTATTTACAATTGTAGACAAGAAAAACCAATTTACTGACCCAGAATTCAGTTACACAAGTGGTAACGGATTAGGTATTAGCAATACATTGCAAACACCTCCTGTTCGTCAATATGGTTTCAACGTAAACTTTGTTTTTTAATCAACAATAACTAAAACAACATATATGAAACTTTACAAAATATATATCGCCGCGTTTTTGGTCATTGTGGGAACAGGTTGTAAAAAAGACTTTTTAGATGTCAATACCAACCCTAACTCTTTACCTACTGCAACGCCTGCGTACGTTTTTGCGAACGCTTTGAATACTAGTGCAGCCAACATGGTTTCACCTAATGAAACTGGAATGGTTTGGGCTGGTCAATGGACTCAGTCTAATGGTTACATCATTAGTACAACTTTGTTCGCTTACAATTTCACCAACGGTGATTTCAACTATTGGGATAATACATATGATAACCTAAATGATTATCAATATGTAATAAATAATGCAACAGCAAATAGCCAAGACTATTTAAAAGGTCCAGCTAAAGTGATGAAAGCATTTAATTTCCAAAAATTAGTAGACTTATACGGTAACATTCCTTTCTCTGATGCATTAAAAGGAGTAGGCGCTTTGGCACCAAAATTTGATGACCAAAAAACAGTCTACGAAGGTTTGATTACTTTATTGGACGATGGTATTAAAGATTTGAAAGCAAACGCATTCGCTAGTTCTGTAGCAGGTTCTGACTTTATATTCAAAGGAAACACTACAAGCTGGATCAAATTTGCCAACTCTTTAAAATTGCGTATTTTAATGCGTCAAGCAAAAGTGTCTGGTAGAGATGCATACATCACTGCCGAAATCAATAAGATTGTTGCAGAAGGTTCTGGATTTATTACTGGAGCAGATGTAGGTGTTAACCCAGGTTACAATCCATCTGCAGGTCAGATCAATCCTTTCTATGACACTTATGGTTATAGCGAGACCAATGCTAGAAGAGCTTTTAATAACTGGCCAAGAAACACTGCTTTCTTGATCAATACATTAAAGTCTACAGGTGATACAACTCGTATGAAGCGTATTGCTTATGCAATTGGAAATGAGAACAGTGCTAACCCAGGTGTGAGCACTAAGCCAGAAATTGCTGACAACTATGTTGGTGTGCCATTTGGTTCTAGCTCTGGTTATTTACCTGCGGTTACATCTGCCCCTGGTCCATCTGTATTGGTGAGAGGTGTGTACAACAAACCAATGATATTATTAACTGCTGCAGAAGTTCAATTGAACTTAGCTGAAGCTAAACAACGCTATGGTGCTAGTGTTACATTAACTGGTACTGCAGAATCCTATTTTAAAGCTGGTGTGACTGAGTCATACAGAGCATTAGGAGCGGCTTCATCTGATGCAGCTCGTTTATTAGCGAGTGGTGTTGATTTAGTTGATTTTGCTGCATCTACAAATAAATTGAATGCGATTGCTTACCAAAAATGGTTAGCCCTTGCAAACTTCAATGGTTTAGAAGCATGGTCTGAGTATCGTAAATCTGGTTTCCCAGTAACGCCTCAGTCTATCAACTATGTTGGTTCTGCTTCAACTCGTCCTACACGTTTATTCTACCCTGGAACTGAATTAGGTTCTAATGGTGAGAATGTAAAAGCGCAAGGAACAATTGATGTATTAGCTACTAAAATTTTCTGGGATGTTGACTAATTGATCAACGCCTTTAAGATAAAATGCCCTCCAATTTCGGAGGGCATTTTTTTGTAATCCATTCAATAGCATTGAAAATCTTTCTACTTGTGATTGATATTTATTGCAAATATTTATTTCTGAACCACTTCACCTTCAATGGTTAATTCTGTTGGTAATTTTTGTCCAGCAAATTTTACATTTACTTTTTTTCTGAATGCCCCAACAGCAGGTGCGGTGTAGGTGACTTTAATACTTCCTTTCTGTCCTTTTAGAATTGGCTTCTGATCGTATTCAGGTTGGGTACAACCACATTCTGCATTGGCAAATTCGATCACTGCTGGTCTTGCATCGGTATTGGTATAAGTGAAGATCACAGACTTATGAACCCCCTTAGTAAGCTTCCCAAAATTATGTGCAGCTTTGTCAAATTTAATACCAGATTGAGCTGAACAAAATAATGCGACAAGTGAAAAACTGAGTGTAAAAATGTACTTCATTGGTATATTCATTTAAATGGGTAATTGGTCGAACTAAAGTATCAAAATTGAAGCCCTGACCGTCAAATATTGCTCTAAATTATTGAAATTTCGATAATTACCTGATTTTATCTCTTTCTTGATTTTTATTGCATTTTGACCCCTATTTTTGCTGCATGGAATCCAACTTAGAAGCTGTATCTAATCAGGACATGCTCTCGTTCGAAGCATTTCGAAAAACTGTTTTAGAGGACTACCGAACTGCGCTTGCAAGTAGAGAAGTGAGTTTGTTGGGTCGACGTGAAGTATTGACAGGGAAGGCCAAGTTTGGCATATTCGGCGATGGTAAAGAAATCGCTCAGGTTGCACTTGCAAAATTTTTTCAAAAAGGTGATTTTAGAAGTGGTTATTATCGTGATCAAACATTGATGTTTGCATTAGGCACATCTAATGTGGTTGATTATTTCGCACAACTATACGCAGACGTTGAAAATGATCCATATAGTGGGGGTCGAAACATGAACTCGCATTTTAGTACTCCTTTTGTGAACGAGCAGGGAGATTGGTTACCATTGGTAGATAGCTTTAATATATCTTCAGATATTGCACCTACTGCAGGACAAATGGTGAGAGGTCTTGGTTTAGCCCTTGGCTCTAGATTTTTTAGAAATGCAAATCCAGATCCTGCATTTGCTGGATTAACCAATGAAGGGAATGAAGTTTGTTTTTGTACCATCGGTGATGCGAGTACATCTGAAGGTCATTTTTGGGAAACCATCAATGCAGCAGGTGTATTACAAGTTCCATTGGCAGTGATTGTATATGACGATGGCTATGGTATTTCTGTTCCAACAGAATTACAAACAACTAAAGGATCTATATCAGAAGTTTTGGCTGGATTTGAAAAAAAACCAGGTACCAATGGTATTAAAATATTTACAGTAAACGGATGGGATTATGCTGCACTTTGCGAAACTTTTGAAGAAGGAATTGCTTATACGCGTGCAACCCATACACCTGTTGTATTTCATGTGAAAGAAGTCACACAACCTCAAGGCCACTCCACAAGCGGAAGCCACGAAAGGTATAAATCTGCAGAAAGATTAGAGTGGGAAAGAAACTGGGATTGTAATAAACAAATGCGCGCTTGGTTGATCTTGAATGAACTGGCTACTGCTGAGTCACTAGACCAATTAGAGGCAGAAGTAAAAAAAGACGTGAGAGATTTAAAGCAAGCAGCATGGGATCAATATATTAATCCAATTAAATCAAAAATACAGGCAGCAGCTGATTTGGTATTTGATGGATTAGCAGAAGATGCACCTCTGTATCGCATGATGCAAGAATTGGTTGCTAACAAAGAGCCATTAAAAAGAGAACTATTCAGAATTTTAAATATCGTTTTGGAGCAGATGCCATCGCATCCTAATGCAAAAGCAATTAGTCAATTATTGGCGGATTATTATAATGAACAAGCACCTTATTATAGCAAGTATTTATACAACGAGGGACCAAAGAGTGCATTGAATGTACCGGTAGTTCCTGCGGTGATGGATGCAAATCCAAAGCAATTAAATGGCTATGAAGTATTGAATCAATATTTCGATCACTTATTTGCAAATAATCCTAAAGTACTAGCTTTTGGCGAAGACTTAGGAAATATTGGAGACGTGAATCAAGGCTTTGCTGGATTGCAAGCCAAATATGGTGTTAATCGAATTTTTGATACTGGCATTAGAGAGCAAACCATCATGGGGCAAGCACATGGTTTAGCTATGAGGGGCTTGAGACCAATTGCAGAAATTCAATACTTAGATTATTTAATGTTTGGTATACAGACCTTAAGCGATGACGTTGCAACTTTACATTACAGATCTGTGGGAAGACAAAGTAGTCCAGTAATTATTAGAACTAGAGGACACAGATTAGAAGGGATATTCCATAGTGGTTCACCGATGGGCATGATTGTTCATGCTTTAAGAGGTATGTTTGTTTGTGTTCCAAGAAACATGGTGCAAGCAGTGGGTATGTACAATACGTTATTACAAGGGAACGATCCTGCATTATTGATAGAGTGCTTAAATGGCTATCGATTAAAGGAATCAGTGCCATCTAATATCAACGAATTCACTGTTCCATTAGGAATGCCAGAAATCGTAAGAGCTGGTGAAGACATCACCATTGTGTCTTATGGTTCTACATTAAGAATTGTAGAAGATGCAGCGATACGTTTAGCAGCATTGGGTATAGATTGCGAAGTCATAGACGTTCAAACGCTTTTACCATTTGATATCAATCATCAAATAGTTGCATCCCTTAAAAAAACCAATCGAATTTTATTTGTTGACGAAGATGTGCCTGGAGGCGCTACAGCATATATGTATCAACAGGTGATCGAAATACAGGGTGGATATAAATGGCTAGATGCAAGTGCTAGAACTCTATCTGCAAAAGCACATCGTCCAGCCTATGCAAGTGATGGAGATTATTTCTCTAAACCAAATACAGAAGAGGTGATTCAGGTGGTAAAAGAAATGATTGCTGAATAAAATTTTTGATTAATAGCCTTCTAGTTGTTCCGTATAACTCAAAGAGCCTAATCTAACTCTTAATGGAATTTTAGTTTTCTTTTCCAATGCTCTTTCTTGATTGCAGAAAAATCCTGTTTGTGTGGTGTAATAATTGGGTGCAACTTTATTTTGTATGATATAAGTTCGATTTGGAATAGCACTCACTAGAATGGGCGTTTTCTTTTCGGTTTTCCAATATTCCTTTGCATTTTTTACGTTCAATTTTTGCGCAGCAATAGACTGCGCAAAAATGAAACATAATATAGTGATTGTAGTTTTCGTAGTCGTTGAATTTATCCCATATTGTGAAATACCTTATTCACGTCTTCGTCTTCCTCTAGTCTTTCAATTAATTTACTAATATCTTCTGCTTGTTCATCTGTCACAGGTACAGTGGTACTTGGGATCCACTCTAGTTCCGAAGAGATAGGAGTTATATTTTTTTCTTCTAACGCTTTTTGTAAGCTTCCAAAATCAGTAAACGCACATCTTAAAACAATAATTGGATTTCCATTATCGTCATTGCTTTCGCCTAACTCATCTAAGCCATGGTCAATTAATTCTAATTCCAAATCATCCATCACCAATCCCTCTGGGTTCAATTTAAATACGCCCATTTTTTTAAATTGAAAACTTACGCTTCCGCTATTTCCCATGGAACCATTTCCTTTATTAAAATGACTCTTTACATTGGCAACAGTTCTTACATGGTTGTCGGTTGCTGTTTCTACTAATATTGCAACACCATGTGGTGCATAGCCTTCGTATAAAATTTCTTCATAGTTAGAAGTATCTTTTCCCATGGCTCTTTTAATAGCCGCTTCAACTCGGTCTTTAGGCATACCTACGCTTCGTGCATTCTGATAACATCTTCTTAAAGCAGGGTTATCGTCTGGGTTAGGACCACTCGCTTTTACGGCAATGACAATTTCTTTACCAATGCGGGTAAACTGCTTTGCCATTCGATCAAAGCGTTTAAACATGGTCGCCTTTCTTACTTCAAATATTCTTCCCATAATTGTTCTTTTAAGTCTGTAAAAATAATACAAAAAAAATAGCCCCGAAAATCGGGACTATTTTAATTTAAGTATAATTGAGATTAGTTATTCAATTTACTTGTCTTCTTACTATATAAGAAATACACAAATAAACCTAGAATCATCCAAATAAAGGCTACTTTAAGGGTTTGCATGTCCAGCGCAAAAATCATTGCCAAACAAATAACAGCACCTAAGATAGGCACCAATGGCACCAAAGGCGTTTTGAATGGACGCTCCATTTCTGGTGATTTACGTCTTAAGATCCAGATACCTAAGCTAACTAATACGAAAGCGAATAGGGTTCCAAAACTTGTCAAATCACCTGCAACACTTCCTGGAACGAAAGCAGCAAATAGACCTACAAAAATAAATAGGATCCAGTTTGATTTATAAGGTGTTTGGTATTTAGGGTGTAAATCGCCAAATGCTTTTGGCAATAAACCATCTTTACTCATAGAATAAAAAATACGACTTTGTCCCATTAACATCACTAAGATAACAGATGAGAAACCTGCTAAAATCGCCACAGTTACCGCAGTGGCTAACCAGCCATATCCCGTCATATAAGTTGAAATGGCATAAGCTACAGATGCTTCTCTTCCTTTTTCTGGATCAACAAAATCCGTCCAAGGTGCAACACCTGTTAACACGTGGCCAAATAAGATATAAAGAATGGTACAAACCACTAAAGACCCTAAGATACCAATTGGCATGTCTCTTTTAGGATTCTTAGCTTCTTGTGCAGCAGTTGAAACAGCATCAAAACCAATGAAGGCAAAGAATACAATGGCAGCGCCACCGAGTACACCACCCCAACCATGTTTAAATGCACCAGAATAATCTGCAATCACTTTACCTGCACTATCTGTCACAGCAGCTTGCCCAGCAGGAATCATATATGGAGTGTGATTCTCAGGCTTAATAAATTGCCATCCTACAGCAATGAATATGATTACAATCGCCACTTTAATAAATACAATGATTGCATTTACAATAGCAGATTCTTGAGAACCTTTGATCAATAATAAAGTTAAAGCCAAAAGAATAATTAAAGCAGGGGCATTCATGATACCAGAGTGTGCAACACCCATGCTATCTGTGAAGCTTTCAAAAGGACTATGGCTCCATTCATAAGGGATGGCGCCTCCTGTCAGCTTATTGAGGTATTCACTCCAAGCGATAGAAACTGTTGCAGCTCCTAAAGCATATTCCATAATTAAAGCCCAGCCGATAATCCAAGCAACTAATTCACCCATAGTTACATAAGAATAAGCATAAGCACTTCCTGCAATAGGGATCATCGCTGCAAATTCTGCATAACATAAGCCAGCAAAAGCACAACCAACAGCAGCAATGATAAATGAAATTGTAACTGCGGGTCCGGCTGCTTGACCAGCTGCAGCAGCTGTTCTTACAAATAAACCAGCACCGATAATGGCACCAATACCTAAGGCAATTAAATTACCTGCGCCAAGGGTTCTTTTTAATCCCTTGCCTCCGTCATCAGATTGAGCCAACATTGCAGCCAAATCTTTCTTTCTAAATAAACTCATAATATAATTGGTTTCTATTTAAGTTGAAAAGTAGCATTTTTTTCGCAATAATGGAGCTGTTTTTGGTAAAAAAAAGGGGCAAACTCAAATTTTGTAGACGTCTATTTTTTTAGAACTTATGTGGTATATTGCAGCACTAAGCAACCTATGAAAAAATCGAACAAACTAACCGTATACATTGTCATCGCCATGGTGGCAGGTGCCATTTTGGGCTACTTTATTCATGAAAGTAAGGACCAGGCAACCATCGATGCTTTTGCTAAAAACATCAAGCTATTGACCACCATCTTTTTAAGATTGGTACAAATGATTATTGCACCATTGGTGTTTACTACATTGGTGGTGGGGATTGCTAAATTGGGAGATCTTAAAACAGTTGGAAGAGTTGGTGGCAAGGCCTTACTTTGGTTTTTGTCTGCCTCTTTAATAAGTTTATTGATTGGCTTAGTCTTGGTGAATATTTTAAAGCCAGGCGAAGGATTGGATTTGACTGTAGGGGATAATTCTGGTGTGAAAGATTTGATGGGTAAGACGCAGTCTTTTAGTGTGATCAATTTTGTGGAGCATGTATTTCCAAAGAGCATGTTCGAAGCCATGGCCACTAATGAAATTTTACAAATTGTGATCTTTAGTATCTTTTTTGGTGTAGCTGCTGCCGCCATTGGAGAGCCTGCAAAAGGATTTATCAAAGCATTGGATACGGTCGCGCATATCATTTTGAAAATGGTAGGCTATGTGATGAACTTTGCACCTTTAGGTGTTTTTGGTGCCATTGCTGCAGTGATCGCAACAAAGGGCCTAACCATATTTTTATTTTATGGTAAATATTTATTGTATTTCTTGGTAGGAATAGGGACTTTATGGATTGTGTTATTAGGGGTCGGCTATTTGATTTTAAAAAATCGTGTGCCTTCCTTGTTAAAACATATCACCACACCATTGGTGATTGCATTTAGTACAACAAGTAGTGAAGCTGTTTTTCCAAAATTAACCGAAGAATTGGAGCGTTTTGGATGTAAGGATAAAATCGTCTCATTCATTTTACCACTCGGATATTCCTTCAACTTAGATGGTAGTATGATGTATATGACGTTTGCGAGTATGGCTATAGCGCAAGCATACGGTATTCATTTAGATGTTGGAACGCAATTAACCATGTTGGTGGTATTGATGTTAACGAGCAAGGGGATAGCTGGTGTACCAAGGGCTTCATTGGTGGTTGTTACAGCAACTTGCGCGATGTTCAATATTCCTCCAGAAGGGATTGCATTGATATTACCTATTGATCATTTCTGCGATATGTTCCGTTCTGCAACCAATGTATTGGGTAATAGTTTGGCAACCACTGCAGTGAGTAAATGGGAAGGGGAATTAACAGAATCACAAGAAGTTTAAATTTATAACATCTAGTATGATCACATTATTAGAAGCTTTTCATTGGAGTCAGTTGTTACAGCCTCAATTTTATATTGAGCATGGTGGATTATGGCTTCTTTTACTAGTGGTTTTTGCAGAGACTGGATTGTTTGCTGGCTTCTTTTTGCCGGGAGATAGTTTATTGTTTGTAGCAGGTATTTATTGTGCACCGTTGGCTGCAGAAATTTATGCTTCAAATAATCAATGGATCAATTTATTGATTCTATTTATATTGATCTCTACAGCGGGTATTCTTGGTAATTATGTTGGATATATTTTTGGGAATAAAGTTGGGCCTGCGATGTTTGATTGGAAGGAGAATCTATTTTTTAAGAAAAAATATTTAGTGCAAGCCGAAGCTTTTTATGCAAAACATGGAGGACGTGCCATTGTGATCGCAAGATTCATTCCTATTATCAGAACTTTTGGACCGATTGTTGCGGGCATTGTAAAAATGGATAAATCCAAGTTCATGTATTTTAATATTATTGGTTGTTTAGCATGGGTGGGAAGTATGTTATGTGCCGGTTATTTTTTACAATCATGGATTTTAACTCGTTTTAATTTTGATTTGAAAAATCACTTAGAAGTGATTGTGTTGGGCATTGTTGGTATCACTACACTTCCAATCATCATTAATTTGATTTCACATCGTACTAAAAATGCGTAAGTACTAAATTTTCTTGCATGAACAATAAGCAAATTGGACTTTTTTCTTTGCCTGTATTTGTAGCTGCATTGGGCTATTTTGTTGATGTGTACGATTTACTATTATTCACTATTGTTCGTCAACCAAGTGTGCTCGCAGTGGGGTCTTCACTAGAAACCATCCTTGTAGATAGCGCGCATATCATTAACTGGCAAATGTCAGGATTATTAATTGGAGGTATTTTGTGGGGTGTGGTTGGAGATAAATTAGGCAGACTAAAAGTATTATTTGGTTCCATCCTTTTATATTCTGTGGCGAATATCATTACGGGCTATGTACAAACAGTTGACCAGTATGCTTATTGTAGATTCATTGGTGGTATTGGTCTTGCAGGAGAATTAGGAGCAGGGATTACCTTGGTGTCCGAAATATTACCAAAAAATAAAAGAGGGCTTGGTACTTCTATGGTGGCAGGGATTGGTTTGTCTGGCGCTGTCTTTGCTTATTTTACATTTAAGTATACACAGGATTGGAGGTTATGTTATAAAATTGGAGGCGGATTAGGTTTCTTTTTATTGATCTTACGTGTGCGTGTTGCAGAGTCCTTTATGTTTGAGTCTGTTAAATTGACCAATGCTATTAAGGGCAATTTCTTTATGTTTTTTACTTCTTACAAAAGGTTTTCAAAATATATTAAAGCTATTTTAATTGGTTTACCAACTTGGTTTGTAATTGGCGTCATGGTGAACTATAGCAATAAGTTTGCGAATGGTTTATATGGAGATAATTTAATTGATTCGGGCAGATCTGTGATGTTTGCCTATATCGGTATTGCGATTGGCGACTTATTAATTGGATGGGTGAGTCAATTTTTTCAAAGTAGAAAGAAGGCATTGTTCTTATTTTACATGATCAGTATTATAGGGATGGTTTTATTCTTTAGTACTTTCAACAATAGTGATACTAGAATGTATGCCATTTGTGCTTTCTTAGGCTTTAGCACTGGTTATTGGGCCATCTTCAATCAAATGGCAGCAGAACAGTTTGGTACCAATTTAAGAGCCACTGCGGCAACCACTATTCCAAATATGGTTCGAGGCGCTTTGCCACTCATTAACTTTTTATTTTTAGACATTTTGCAAAAGTCAATGGGCTGGACTATTGTGCAAAGTGGTATTGTTACCGGATGTATTGTGATGGGCATTACTATTGTTGCATTTATCTTTACAGAAGAAACCTATCATAAGGATTTAGATTTTATAGAGCAGGATAATTCATAAACTTAGTTCATTACTATGCGCTTATTATTTATCCGTTTTTCTTCAATAGGTGATATTGTATTCACCACTCCAGCGATACGTTGTACGAAGCAGCAGATACCAGGAGTAGAGCTTCATTTTTTAACGAAGGCTTCAATGAAAGCGGTCACAGAGGCCAATCCCTATATCGATCATTTCCATTATTTTGATAAAGATTTGAATGCCACTATCAAGGATTTAAAAGCATTTCAATTTGATTATATCATTGATCTTCATAAAAACTTAAGGACTTTTCAAATTCAAAAAGCATTAGGAGTTCCTAGTTTATCCTACCATAAGTTGAGTCTACAAAAATTACTATTGACCAAATTGCATTTGAACTATATGCCTGCTAGACATATAGTAGATCGCTCCTTAGATACTTTATCAGCTTTAGGTGTAGTTAATGACGGGAAAGG